>JAEEGL011018102.1_pt1 | contig 41683 bp, 37 predicted proteins | sample 9134231 | NCBI WGS metagenome assembly JAEEGL01 (sample SAMN16246548, study PRJNA631951) | gut metagenome | biome: gut microbiome; feature: rumen; material: fiber-attached | host: Bos | place: Iran: Karaj | collected 2018-10
GTTCAAGCTCCTGACTGCAAGAGTTGCTTCGCAACTCTACAAAAGCTCCGCGAGTGATGCGAATAGTTAGCTTTGCTAACTATTGGATTCGGATAGGTAAATGTCAGCTAAATGCAGCCAAGAGATGTAAAACATCTCTTTGAATCACGGCGCGCGAAAAGACTCGCAACCGAGTCTTGACAAATGTAAACAAAAAAACTTGACACATTTATTCATCTTTGTTATACTTCATTACGTTGTGTAGAACAATGTTTATTTTTTATTATCAAAAGGAGATTATCCCATGGCATTCGAGAGTTTATCAGCAAAATTACAAAATGTATTTAAAAACTTAAGAAGCAAGGGTGTTCTTACTGAAGCTGATGTTAAAGCGGCCTTAAAGGAGGTAAAGCTTGCACTTTTAGAAGCTGATGTTAACTTTAAAGTTGTTAAAACATTTATTAAGTCAGTAGAAGCTCGTGCCATAGGACAGGATGTCTTGACATCACTTTCTCCGGGCCAGATGGTAATAAAGATAGTAAACGAAGAGATGGTTTCCCTTATGGGTTCTGAAACCACAGAGATTAAGCTAAAGCCGGCAGGAGAGCTTACAGTTATTCTTATGTGCGGTCTTCAGGGTGCAGGTAAGACTACTACAACCGCAAAGATTGCAGGTAAGCTTAAGTCTAAGGGTAGAAAGCCACTACTTGTTGCCTGTGATATATACAGACCTGCAGCGATTGAGCAGCTCCAGATTAACGGTAATAAGCAGGGTGTGGAAACGTTCTCCATGGGAACGAAGCATAATCCTGTTGATATTGCAAAAGCAGGTATAGAGCATGCAAAAGCCGGTAATTTCGATGTAGTTATACTTGATACGGCAGGTCGACTTCATGTAGATGAAGACATGATGGTTGAGCTTGAAGCTATTAAGGCTTCTACAAGTATTGATCAGACCATCTTGGTTGTCGATGCGATGACAGGACAGGATGCTGTAAATGCAGCTTCTGCATTTAACGATCGTATCGGTATAGATGGTGTTATACTTACAAAGATGGATGGTGATACCCGTGGTGGAGCGGCTTTATCTGTAAAACAGGTAACCGGTAAACCGATTCTTTATGTTGGTATGGGTGAGAAGCTTTCTGATTTAGAACAGTTTTATCCTGACCGTATGGCATCAAGGATACTGGGTATGGGTGATATACTTTCTCTTATTGAGAAGGCAGAACAGGACCTTGATAAAGAGAAAGCTATAGAGATGTCAAAGAAGCTTAAGAAAGCTGAGTTTGATTTTAATGACTTCCTTGATCAGTTAGAGCAGCTTAAAAAAATGGGTGGTATAAGCTCTATCTTAAGCATGCTTCCGGGTATGGGATTACCTGATAACTTAGATATTGATGAAGACGCATTTAAAGGTATTGAAGCTATTATTCACTCTATGACACTTAAGGAAAGAGCTAATCCTGCTATTATTAATGTTTCAAGAAAAAATCGTATTGCAAGAGGAGCCGGAGTTGATATATCCGAAGTTAACAAGCTCATGAAACAGTACGAACAGACTAAAAAGATGATGAAGCAGATGAATGCCAGCATGAAGGGAAAGGGAAAGAAGAAGTTTAACCCTATGAGTATGTTTGGTGGCGGAAAGAATCCTTTTGGATTCTGATATAGCTGATATTTACGAAGAATCATAAGATTATTTATATGATCTTCGTTAATATATATTATTAATATAAGTTTTTATTTATTTAGGAGGAAAAAACAGTGGCAGTTAAATTAAGATTAACAAGAATGGGAAAGAAGAAGGCACCTTTTTACAGAGTTGTAGTTGCAGATGAAAGAGCACCTCGTGACGGAAGATTTATAGAGTCTGTAGGTATCTATGATCCTAAGCAGAGCCCAAGTGTATTTAAGGTAGATGAAGATAAGGTTAAGCAGTGGATAAGTAATGGTGCTAAGCCTACTGAAACTGTTGGAAAGCTTTTAAAGAATGCTGGAATTATTGAATAATTGATATTTTTTACGATTATTCCTCGTTCAAAAGTGCTCAGAATGGAGATTAATATTTATGAAAGAACTTGTTACAGTACTTGCCAAGTCTCTCGTAGACAATCCGGATGCAGTAATTGTAGAGGAAACAGAAACCGATAATGAAGTTACTATACGTTTAAAAGTAGCTGACGAGGATATGGGTAAAGTTATTGGCAAGGGTGGAAGAATAGCTAAGGCTATACGTACTCTTGTTAAGGCTTCTGCATTTAATACTGAAAAAAAGATTTTCGTGGAAATTGGCGAAGAAGAATAATTATTTCCTGCCTGTTAAGCTTTTATTTGCTTATTCAGGCAGTTTTTTTTGTTTTAAACTCATTAGACAATGGAGAATGATATAACATGAATTTTTATTGTATGACTTTGTTTCCTGATATGGTTAATGATGCATTTAACACCAGTATTACCAAGAGAGCCTGTGAAAACGGGATTATAAGCATGACGGCTGTAAATATTAGGGACTTTGCTGATAATAAACATAATAGTGTGGATGATTATCCATACGGTGGTGGTGCAGGTATGCTTATGCAGGCTGAACCTGTATACAGGTGTTATGAGTATATTAAAGGCAAGATTGGATCGAATGCAAGGGTTATATATACCACTCCTACAGGAAAGGTATTTAACCAAAAGATGTCAGAGGAGTTTGCTAAGGAAGAGAATCTTATATTTCTGTGTGGACATTATGAAGGTATAGACGAGAGAGTGTTAGAGGAAATAGTTACGGATAATGTTTCTATAGGCGATTATGTTCTAACAGGAGGAGAGTTAGCATCTCTTGTTATGATGGACTCTATATCGAGACTTGTTCCCGGTGTACTTAATAACCTTTCATCGGCAAGATACGAGTCACACTCTGAAGGTTTACTTGAATATCCTCAGTATACAAGACCTGCAGTATGGCATGGGAAAAGCGTTCCGGAGGTGCTTCTTTCAGGTAATCATAAGAAGATTCAAGAGTGGTACAAGGAGGAATCCTATAAAAGAACGATGGAGAGAAGGCCGGATATGTTGGAAAACGATATATGATTAACATCATCAAAAAAAGATGACATATAATCCTCTAAATGATATACTTATAAAGATTAAAAGAAGAGGAAGGTTAGAGGCTGTGAAGCAAAAAAATGATATATTGGATGTGAAGGATGATCGCAAATATGCGGTTCTAATAGATGCTGATAATATCAGCTATAAATATGTAAATGATATACTCGATGAGATAACAAATTATGGAGTGGTGACTTATAAAAGAGTATATGGTGATCTTACCAAAAATCAGAATAAAAAATGGGAAAAAATCAGTTTAGAGTATTCTCTCATTCCATTTCAACAATTTAATTACACAACAGGAAAGTCTTCTACGGATTCAGCCATGATAATAGATGCAATGGATATATTATATTCAGGTAATGTGGATGGATTTTGTATAGCATCAAGTGATTCTGATTTTACCAGACTTGCTCTGAGACTTAGAGAAGCCGGATGTGATGTGATAGGAATGGGCGAGAAAAAGACTCCGAAGCCCTTTGTAAAGGCATGTTCACAATTTAAATATTTAGATATTCTTAGAGAAGCACAGAATGAAGAAGATATTCAGACTGTTACGTCCAGGGATGATATACTTCAAACTATAAGGAAAATCTTAAATGATTCTGATTTTGAACCAAATAGCTATGGTTATAACATGGGTGAATTAAATAAAAGATTATTAAAGATTCATAGTGATTTTGATCCTAGAAACTATGGTTACAGCCGTTTGTCAGTATTTTTAAATTCATTTGATTTCTTTGAGATAAGAGAGGGTTATGTTAAGCTCTTAGAAAAGGATGATAAGGGAAATATACCTAAAATTAAAACAGTTAAAAATGCTGTATCCGGATATGTACAAGAGTATGATAAGGGTAAGGGTGTTGATATAAAGGATATAAAGGTTTTCCTTGAGAAGCGCTACAAAGGCTTCGATATAAGTGATTATGGATATTCGAAATTCTCCACTTTTTTACAGGATTTTGGTAACATGGAATTTCATTATGAAGGAGCAAATCATAATATAATGACAGCAAGTATAGCAACTTCTAAATAATAGTACTTTATATAAAAAAATCTTTTATTTTTTCTGTTGATGTTGTAAAATATATGAGATTTAATATTATTTAATTGCAATAATTGTGTCTGTCCTCGATATTTTTAAGTATGGAGGACATAAGAATATGAAAAAAGAAATAATAATAACATTTGCAATTACTTGTGTTACAGTACTTTGCATATGTTGGTTTAAGTTTGGCAAGGATAATTCCGATTTACATACAGCCAATTTAAGTCAGGAAGCTTCTTTAGGAAAAGAGGTTGATTCTAAGGAAGCTATATCTTCAGATCTTTCTCATGATTCGGATAGCAGTAATCAAAATGAAGGCTTGGAAGATATAAAGATTTATGTTTGTGGTGCAGTTAAGAACCCCGGCGTTTATGAGCTTTCAGACGGTAGCAGAGTATCTGATGCGGTAGATATGGCAGGTGGTTTTTTAAAAAGTGCAGCAAAAAACTATTATAATCTTGCTGAGTATGTTAAGGATGCTCAAAAGATTTATATTATTACAAAGAAAAAGCTTAAAAAAGAGAAAAAGAAAGAAAAAGAGTTGATAGGTGACCATAAAACATCTGAAAACAGTAGCGGTAAAGTTAATATCAATACAGCTGCAAAGGAAGAACTTATGACTTTGCCTGGGGTCGGAGAAAAAAAGGCACAGGATATAATTAATTATCGCACAGAAAACGGTCAGTTTTCTTCTTTGGAAGATATAATGAATATTTCCGGAATTAAAGAAGGAGTTTTTGGTAGTATTAAGGATATGATAACAATATAAATCATGGAGGGAATTATGGCAGTAAAAGTCTTGGTTGTTGATGATGAAAAGCTTATAGTAAAGGGTATAGAGTTTAGTTTGAAGCAGGATGATATGGAAGTTGATACTGCATTTGACGGCCAGGATGCCCTTGATATGATAAAGACGAATAAATATGATATTATCTTATTGGATTTAATGCTGCCATCACTTAATGGATTTGAAGTATGTCAGGCTGTCAGGGAATTTTCTGAGGTTCCTATTATCATGCTTACAGCTAAGGGAGATGATATGAACAAGATTCTCGGGCTTGAGTATGGAGCTGATGATTACATAACAAAGCCTTTCAATATACTTGAAGTAAAAGCCAGAATTAAAGCAATTCTTAGGAGAAATCATAATCATTCCGTAAAGCAGGAAGATTCAAGCGTTCTTTCCACAGGGAAACTAAAGGTAGATAGAAGCGGTCGCAGAACATTTATCGATTCCAATGAGATAAATCTTACTGCAAAGGAGTTTGATTTACTTGAATTGCTTATGACTAATCCTGAAAAAGTATACAGCAGAGAGGAACTTTTGAATATTGTATGGGGCAGTGATTACCCTGGAGATGTAAGAACGGTTGATGTTCATGTGCGTCGATTGAGAGAAAAAATAGAAGAGAAACCATCTTCACCAAATTATATTCATACAAAATGGGGAGTTGGATATTTTTTCAAAAACTGATATTAATTTTTATAATTATTTGAGAGGTTTGTTTTGAAAAAAGCATTTAAAAAAGTATTCCATGTTTTATACAGTCTTAGGGTACAACTCTTTTTGGTATTGATTGTTGTCGGTATCGTGCCTTTGTATTTTTTAAGTAATATTATCATTAATGTTCACAACAAGCAGATTATCACTTCTCGTGAAGATGAATTAAAGTCTTATGGAACAGTCATTTCAAATTTAATCTTATCATCAGATTATCTTACAACACATTTTGACAGCTCTGTAGAAACAGAGGTTAGAGAGATAGCTGAAATTTATGACGGTCGTATAATAATAATTGATGATAATCTACGTATCATAAAGGATACTTATAATCTTGAGGTAGGAAAGACTCTTATATCCTCAGAAGTTGTAAAGTGTTTCTATAGCGCAGAATCCATATATACCAATGAATTGGGTGATTATATACAGATTACAATGCCTATTGTAAGCTCGGACACTCTTACTGTTAAGGGTGTTTTGGTTATGAGTTTTTCAAAAAAGAATATAAATCTCATATCCAGCAAGGTTAGCAACAATATTCGTATGCTTATGGTTGCAATTTCATTGGTAATAATACTTATTGCTATTCTTTATTCAATATTTGTTACATGGCCTTTAAAGAAGCTAAATAAAAATATTGATGAGATTTCCAACGGAAAAATGGAAGAAGCTGAAGGTATCAGGGGATATGAGGAAGTTCAGAGTATGGCCGACTCATTTAATACCATGCTTGATGTAATAAAGTCACAGGATGAATCCAGACAGGAATTTGTTTCCAATGTATCACATGAGTTAAAAACACCATTAGCATCTGTAAAGGTTCTTTCTGACTCGCTGTTAACTCAGGATGATATACCGGTAGAGCTGTATAAAGAGTTTTTGGGCGACATAAATAATGAGATTGAAAGAATGACTGATATTGTTAATGATCTTCTTTCTATGGTTAGACTTGAAAAAAATAATCCTAACATGACAATTACCAATATTAACATAAATGAGCTCATAGAAAAGCTTTTAAAGCGATTCCGACCTATTGCATCATCAAGAAAGATTGAGCTTATATATGAAAGCTTTAGGCCTGTTCAGGCTGATGTTGACGAAGTAAAAATATCCATAGCTATCAATAATCTCTTTGAAAATGCCATAAAGTATAACTTTGATGGAGGCTGGGTAAAGGTTGCTCTTAACGCCGATCATAAATTTTTCTATATCAATGTGGGAGACAGCGGAGTTGGAATACCTGAAGAATTACAGGATAAGATATTTGAAAGGTTTTACAGAGTTGATAAAGCTCGTTCAAGAGAAACCGGAGGAACAGGACTTGGTCTAGCTATAACCCGAAAGATAATATTACTTCATAACGGAACAATAAAGGTATACAGTAAGGAAAAGGAAGGTACTACATTTACCATAAGGATACCTCTGAATTATGCTGCAGGAGAAACAGAAGATAACAGCTTAGAAGAAGGAAGGGATGATAATAATGCATAAAAAAAAGATTATTAAACTAATCAGCGTGATTTTATCCATGCTTCTTGTCGTTCTAACTGTTGGTTGTAGTAAAAGAACAGGAAGTGTCGAATATGAAGGATATTATTTCTTTTATACAGACGCTGCCCTGTCCGGTGTATATCATAGCGAATATAAGCCCAAGGAAAAAGATACTACAGAGCTTATAAAAGAGTTTATTGCTAAGATGGGAGAAGTTCCTGATGATGCTTCGGGAAGGCAGCTTATCCCGGAGGGAGTCAGTGTTGAGGATTTTAACCTTGATGAAGATGGTAATTTATCTCTTTACTTTAATTCGGCTTACGCCAATACATCAGGTGTTCCGGAGACTCTTATGAGGGCTGCTATAGTAAAGAATCTTATGCAGATACCGGATATAAACGGAGTTCAGTTTTATGTTGCAGGTCAGCCTCTTGTTGACTCTAAGGCAGAGCCCATAGGTCTCCTTACATCCGATGATTTTATAGATAATACAGCTGGTGAGATAATGTATACACAGAGAGTATCTATAACACTTTTCTTTGCAGATAAATCTGGTAATACTCTTAAGAGGTGTGCGGTCGATATTAATTATGATGCATCCATGACAGTTGAACAGACTATAGTTGAACAGCTTATGAAGGGACCTAATTCTATTAACGGAATCGAAAGTGATGAATTACTTCCGACTATACCTGAGGGAACAAAGGTAAATAAGATTACAGTTAAGGATAAAACCTGTTATATAGATTTTTCAAAAGAATTTATGGATAAAAACGACAATATAACCGGTTATGTAGCTCTGTACTCAGTTGTAAATACACTTACAGAATTATCAAATATCGATAAAGTGCAATTTTCGATAGACGGAGAGCAGACCTTAACTTATAATGAATCTATTAATTTCGGTTCGGTATTTGAAAGAAACCTTGATTTGGTTTCAGGTTGATTTTAGATTATAATTATGATAAAATCTTCATTTGGTTGAATAAAAAAGCTTTATGCAGAAATGAGGAAAGGTTGAAAAAAATCTCTGAAGAGCATTTTTTCAACCAGCAAGCTTGTGTCGAAGCCACAAACTTGTATGTTTTCGACACTAGAACAAGAGGTTCTCGTGCGGCGCCTCAGAAAAAAAAGCTTCGGCATGGAGGAAAAAAGATGGAAATAATATGTTTAGATTTAGAAGGTGTTTTGGTTCCTGAAATATGGATTGCTTTTGCTGAGGCAAGTGGTATACCTGAATTGAAAAAAACAACAAGAGATGAGCCTGATTATGATAAACTCATGAATTATCGTCTTGATATCTTGGCAGAACATAATCTCGGTTTAAAAGAAATTCAGGAAACAATTGCAAAAATTGATCCTCTTCCGGGAGCAAAAGAGTTTTTGGATAAGCTTCGCAGTCTTACACAGGTGATTATCATTAGTGATACATTTACACAGTTTGCTTCTCCTCTTATGAAGAAACTTGGATGGCCAACTATCATGTGTAATTCTCTTGAGGTAGCTTCAGACGGAAAGATAACCGGTTTTAAAATGAGGGTTGAAAACTCTAAATTCACAACTGTTAAAGCCCTTCAGTCCATAGGATATGAAACAATCGCTAGTGGAGACAGTTTTAATGATCTTGGAATGATTAAGGCAAGCAAGGCTGGATTTTTGTTCAGAACTACTGAACAGATTAAAAAAGATTATCCTGAATATCCGGCATTTGAAGATTATGATGATCTTTATAATGCTATCGAAAAAGTAATTAATTCATAATTTATATTGAGGTGGTGATAATATAAGACGTCCTGTATTTTGGATGGTTTTATTGTTAATCGCCGGATTTATAATCATCCTCAGACTTGATAAAAGTCAGGATGAGAACAATTATTATCTTGATACTTACTTCAGTAAAGACAGCATTAATGGTGTCTTTGCTGAAGGTGAAGTTGACAGATACGAAGTAAAAGAAGATTCTGAAGGAAATGTAAATTTCCATCTGTATTTAAAAAATATCTCATTAAAAATTCCCGGTAACAGTGATTATAAAAGCTTTAATGCTAAATTAAAATATTTACTTATATTTTCAGATCTGAAAAAAACATCTTTATTAAAACCCGGAAATCATATATCTATGTCAGGGAACTTAAATCAGATTAAAGCAGCTACAAATCCCGGAGAATTTGATTATAGAAATTATCTTAAAAGTAAAAATATATATTACACATTTTATCCGGATAATATAACAATAGAATCATCAGCAATTAATTATTATAAAAACATTTTATTTGAAATCAAAAATAAAGTAAGTGATTGTTTTGATAAATACCTGCCAAAAAGGGAAGCAGGTGTATCTAAAGCATTATTCTTAGGTGAAAAGAAGGATCTTAATGAGGACATTAAAGACCTGTATACTTTAAACGGAATTGGACATATATTGGCAATAAGTGGTTTGCATGTAACTATTATTGGTGCATTTTTCCTAAACATTCTTTTACTGCTTGGTTTTAAAAGAAACATTTCATCGATTATTACTTTGATATTTATCTTATCATATGGAATTATGACAGGTTTTAGTGTTTCTACAAATAGAGCATGTGTTATGATGATTATTTTTCTTATTGCACCTGTTTTTAAGAGAACCTATGATTCTTTAACTGCTTTATGTATTTCGTGTACAATAATAATCATACAGTCTCCATATCTTCTTTTTTCGGGTGGATTTTTATTATCATTTTGTTCATGCCTTTCTGTTATTTTGTTAAATATGCCAATTTACTATATATTAACAGGTAATGTAAGATATGAAAATCTTAAAAAGCATAAAATCGGATTAATAGATGAAATAAAAAACATTGATGTTCATTCAAAAAAAAGTATAATAAAAACCCTTAAAAATTTTTTGATATATTTGCTTAAGAAATTTATTAAAGCTTTGTCAGTAAGTATTGCAGTCACTCTTTTTAACCTACCTGTTATTATGTATAATTTTAATCAGATTCCTGTATTTGCTATTATTCTAAATATATTAATAGTTCCATTAACTATGATTATATGTATATTATTATTCATGGGAGCAATAATAGGAAATATAGATTTATTTGATTTTGCAGCAAAAATAACTTTTAAAATAATTGAAAATCTTTTACAAATTGTTGAAAAAATCTGTAATTTTATATCAGGTTTTGAAAATTCTGTAGTAATAAGTCCTTCTCCGGATTTTGTTAATATTATCCTTTATTATTTTATATTAATAGGTTTTTCTGTATGTATACGCTTATTTATAAAAAAAGATTTTACTGAAAAAGTTTTTTTAAACAGAGGTCCTAAAAAGAGATTATATGTTGCGAGAGTAAGTTTTATTACATTTTGTTTGATCGGTCCTATTATTTTGTTTTTCAAATCAGATGATAATTTGAAAATATCTTTTTTGGATGTTGGCCAGGGAGACTCTATATTTATAAGAGATAATGAGGATAATACATTTTTAATTGATGGAGGAAGTACAAGCAAGGAAAAAGTTGGAGAGTATATCATTTCACCATATTTAAAGCATGAAGGTGTGAGAGAACTCGATTATATGATAATAACTCATGCTGATGATGATCATATAAACGGACTTAGTGAGTTAATTGAGTTATCGGATAAGACAGGGGAGGTGAAGATAAGAAATCTTATATTACCTGAAACTGCTCTAAGGGATGAGATATACATAAGCTTTTTGGAAAAAGCCAAAGAAAAAGACATAAATATATATTATATAAGCACCGGTAATGAAATAAATTTTAATAGATTAAAGCTTACATGTCTTCATCCGTATAAGGGCTATCTATGTGAAGACAGAAATGAGTATTCTACTTGTTTATCTCTATCCTATGGCGATTTTGATTGTCTATTAACAGGAGATATATGCGGAGAAGGAGAAGAGTGCTTTATAAACAATTTAAAGGATTATATCAAAGAAAAAAGCATTCATTACGAACTTTTAAAGGTTGCTCATCATGGCTCAAGGTTTTCGACCCCTTATGAATTGTTGGATTTGATTCATAACGATTATTCGATTATTTCTTGTGGATTAAATAATAGATACTCTCACCCTCATAAAGAAACCTTAGAACGCCTTAGTTCAGTAGGTTCCCAGGTTTATAGAACAGACCAGAAAGGATGTATAACAATAATTATTGAAGATAATAAGATTGATATAAATCCTTTTTTACGTGAAAAGAAGTGAGTGTATTAACACTTATGTATATTTAGAAATATATTACATAAAATCCGAATGCATATATCTGCTGGGGGTTATGCCTTCGTAATCTTTAAAGACCTTGGAGAAGTAAAATGCATTGCAAAAACCGGTTTCATCAGCAACTTCAGCTATACTTAAGTGTCCTGCACGTAATAGTTTTTTGCTTTCTTCAAGTCTTAATTCGAGAAGATACTTAAATATTGTTTTTCCTGTACTTTTGTGAAATATACGATTCATATAATCAAAATTTCTGTTCAGTTCCTTTTCGAGTATATTTCCTGTTATCTTTTCATTATAATGATTTCTTAAATATGTAATCAAATCTGTCAAAAAGGTTGTCTGAAAGTTCGTTTGAGTAATGATTTCGGAGTTTGACCTTTGGATATACATAAGTATTAAATGTAAAAGGGAGTTTTCCATAGAATCAAAATTATATGCAGCAATTTTGTTTTCGTTTATTAGTCTTTTAAATATATTTATGGTTTCACCGAATACTATAGGAGTCAGGTGTGAAAATTTAGGTATTAAAAAAAGATCAGTTTCAGGATAATTGTTTTTATCATCCTTTGAAGGAAGATTTGATACTGAAACATGACTTTTAAAGGTTAACGATAGATATTCTTCATCCGTAAGAGTTTTTTCTGTAAGGTTTTCCCAGAAAAAATGAACAAAATAATAATTGATGTCACTGTCTAATGGCTTTCCCCAATGAGTGCGTCCGGGAGTAAATATAATTACATCTCCGGAAGAAAGGCTATAAGTATTGTCATCCTCACAAATTATCATATGTCCGCTCTCAACGATATACATAATCCACTCAGTAGATTGTCTTTTAAAGTGCATATTATGGCCCTTTATATTTACATATCCGTTAAGTGAGACTTGTGGAAGAGAAGTTGATTTATAGGGGTTTGTTACATATAACGTTGTATTAATTATAGATTTTTTTATATATAAATGTGTATCTATTCCGGCTTTTTGTTTCATGGTATAATCCTCCAACAATAATAAAGTCGCTATTACATATTTTTATGTCGGTCTACTTTATTTATTATTATTTATAATATGTTATCATAAGCGTATAGAAAAACAAAGTATTATTTGTATTTTTAAAACGGTTTTTTATATATTACATACTTATATCAAGCATTAAAAAGAAAGGAAAATCTATTATGTTAAAATCAACTCTTAAGAAAGCTGCGGTTTTTTTGTTAGCTACATCAGTAAGCTTTACTACTGTTCAGTTTTCTGTTGCTGCAAAAAAACCAATACTAAGCAGTAAAAAGCTAACATTGTCAGTAGGAGAAAGCAAAAAAATCAAGGTTAAAAATGCTAAAAAAATATCTTTTAGGAGTAAAGATAAGACTATTGCAACCGTTAATAAAAAAGGACTTGTAAAAGGTATTAATGAGGGTGCAGTAAAGATAGTAGTTAAAGCAGATAAAAAGACACTTACCTGCTCTGTTACAGTAAAGAAATCCGGTTCAGGAAGTGATCCTTCGCCCAGTGCAGCTCCGACAGCTTCACCTGCAACAGTAAAGACTGCAGCTCCAACACTAGCACCGTCTGTAACACCTACTACTTCACCAACTAGTGAACCTACTATTGCGCCGACCGAAAATCCATTTCCTGATAATCCCGAAACTAAGATTGTGTGGCCTGAAGGTATGAAGTCCGGATTAGTGGATGATTTTAATAATTATTTTAAGTTAGATATGACTGAATATGATAGGAAGAAGGGGACTAAATTGGGAACTATGAATACTATCAGTTACTATTCTGAAGTAATTGGAGCTGATAGAGAGTGCTTTGTATTTCTTCCGCCAGAGTATGATGAAAGTAAAGAGTATCCTGTTATCTATATGATACATGGCCTTGGTTGTACAGGCGGACAGTGGGTAAATATGAACATTCGCTCATCCTTCAGTGCAATGATTGGAAGAGGTGAAGTAAAGCCTTTTATTGCTGTTATTCCTAGTGTTGTTCCAAAGGATGGCTTATCACAGAATACTTACTCATCAGAGAATATTGGTGCATTCACAGGATTTATAGAAGAGTTTTCTAAGGATTTAGAGCCGTACATAAAGAAAAATTATAGTATATCAGAAAAACCGGAGGATACAGGTGTTTGCGGACTTTCCATGGGAGGTATGGAGGCACTTTCTCTTGGATTTAGTTTAAAGAATCACTTTAATTTTATCGGTTCATTTTCTGCTGCTCCAACACTTGATACAAGTTGTCTAAACATAAAGAATTGGGATTTTGCACCTGAAGTTGTTATGGTTTGTACAGGTGATAAAGATGAAACTGTAGGTGATAACCCTTACAATTATCATATGACATTAAAGGAAAACGGAGTAGAGCATATATGGTATCTTTATCCGGGTGGTACACACTCAGATCCGGTATGGAAAAATGCTGCGATAAATTTTGTACGCTATAGTTTGGGTGAGACTTCAGTAAAATAATAAAGGGGTATATAACAGAAAGGAGAAGAATTATGATGTTAAAACAAAGTAAAAAAGTATTTGTATTACTTATGGCTGTTGTAGTGTGCTTTTCTTCCGTTAAGCTATCTATGGCGGCTAAAGCACCAAGTATCAGTGCTAAAACATTAACACTTAAGGTTGGGGAAAGTAAGAAGCTTAAAGTTAAAAATGCAAAGAAAGTAAAATGGAAGAGTAAAAATAAGGAAATAGCAACAGTAAGTAAGAAGGGTGTTGTTAAAGCACTTAAAGAAGGAAGTGTTAAGATTATAGCAAAGACAAATAAGAAGACACTTAGCTGTAAGGTTACTGTTACTTCAGCTGAAGTGAAAGTATCACCGGCTCCTGCGGCTACAAAAGCACCGGAAAAAACAGCTGCGCCTACAGTTGCTCCTACATCTACTCCATCTACCGAACCGGCAGTTGTACCTACTGAGAATCCATTCCCTAACAATCCACCTACTCAGGTTGTGTGGCCTTTAGGTATGAAGTCTGGATTAGAAGATGACTTTAATAAATATTTTAAGTTAGATATGACTGAATACGATAGGAAGAAGGGAACTAAACTGGGATCCATGAATACTATCAGTTACTATTCTGAAGTAGTTGGAGCTGATAGAGAGTGTTTTGTATTTCTTCCGCCGGGATATGATGAAACAGTAGAGTATCCGGTAATTTATATGATTCATGGATTTGGATGCACAGGAGGACAGTGGGTTAATATGAATATTCGCTCATACTTCAGCACGATGATTGGAAGAGGTGAAGTTCCACCGTTTATAGCTGTAATTCCGAGTGTTGTTCCTAAGGATGGAATTCAGGATAAGACTACATCAGCAGAAAAGATTCAGGCATATACAATGTTTGAAGAAGAATTTACTAAAGATTTAGAGCCATACATAATCGAAAATTACAGTGTATCAACAAAGCCGGAAAATACGGGTATTTGTGGACTGTCTATGGGTGGAGCTGAGGCACTTACGATTGGTTTTGATTTGAAGAGTCACTTTAATTATATAGGTGCATTTTCAGGTGCTCCTACAGCTGACGCAAGCAAGCTTGATATATCAGATTGGGATTTTGCTCCAAAGATGGTTATGATATGTATAGGAGATAAGGATATGGTCGAAGGATCACTAAATTATCACAATGCATTGACTGAAAACGGAGTAGAGCATATATGGTATCTCTATCCGGGCGGAGAGCATTCTGATCCTGTATGGAAAAATGCTATAATTAACTTTGTTCGTTACAGCTTAGGAGATATGGAATTAAGCTAATAGATTTTCCCTTTATTATATTTTATGAACAAAACCCCGGATTAAAATCCGGGGTTTTGTGTTATGATGGTTCTTTTATATCTAAAAGTTTCATGATTAAAGCCATACGGGCATAAACTCCAAACTGAACCTGTTTAAAGTAAACTGCCCTTGGATCGTTATCCACATCAACAGATATTTCATTTACCCTAGGTAGTGGATGCAGTACAAACATATCTTTTCTGGCATATTGCATCTTTTTTTCATCAAGTATAAAACTATCTTTAAGTCTTACATAATCCTCTTCATTAAAGAATCTTTCTCTTTGTACTCTTGTCATATAAAGAATATCAAGCTGCGGCATATAGGTCTCTAGCTCATCGGTTTCTGTAAACTCTATATTATTGGCTTCTAGAACTTCTTTTCTCAGATAATCGGGTATTTTTAATTCATTGGGAGATATAAGTATAAATTTAGTGTTTTTATATCTAACCATAGCATTGATAAGAGAATGAACGGTTCTTCCAAATTTTAAATCTCCACAAAGTCCAATAGTAAGATTATTTAAATCATCCTTAAGCATCTTTATGGTTAAGAGATCGGTTAGTGTTTGGGTGGGATGATTATGACCACCATCACCTGCGTTTATAACAGGAATATCAGAGTAAAGGGTTGCAACCTTAGGTGCACCTTCTTTAGGATGTCGTATAGCACAGATGTCAGCAAAGCAGGATATAACTCTTATGGTATCTGCAACACTTTCTCCCTTTGCGGCAGAAGATGAATCTGCAGATGAAAAACCTATTACTTTACCACCAAGATCAAGCATAGCAGTTTCAAAGCTTAATCTTGTTCTAGTGCTTGGCTCATAAAACAATGTAGCAATTTTTTTGCCGTCACACACATGAGCGTATTTTTCGGGATTTTCCTTTATGCGTTTGGCAAGATCAAGTATTTCATTGATTTCGTCTACTGATAAATCCATAGGACTTATAAGGTGTTTCATCACTAATGACCTCATTCTTTCTAAAAAATCTAAAAAGATTATATTGTAAACAGATTAAATTATCAACAATAAAATAAAAAACAATTATTTTTTAAAGCTCTAATAGGTCAAAAGTACTTGCATATGCTTGACATAAATATATAAAATGTGGTATATTACTACATTATGTGAGGTCGGTGATGATTCCGATCCGTATTGAAAGGAGATATCGATATGACAATTAATAAGGAAACTAATGGAAGCTCACTTATAATGGGAATTGAGGGAAGACTTGATACAGCAACTTCTCCCGAGCTTGAAGCAGAGTTAAAGGCATCTTTAGAGGGTATTGATGATCTTGTATTTGAATTCTCAAATCTTGATTACATTTCCAGTGCGGGACTCAGAGTTCTTCTTTCTGCTCAGAAGACCATGAATAAACAGGGCAAGATGGTAATCAGAAATGCAAATGATTCAATTAAGGAAATATTTGATGTAACAGGATTTACAGATATACTGACAATTGAATAAGAAGAAAGTGGGTGAGACTTTGAAAAAACTCGAACTTGAAGCCAAAACTGATAATCTTGATCAGGTGCTTGAATTCGTAGACAGTACACTTGAGGAAGTTGAGTGTTCTATTAAAACCCAGACTCAGATTGATATTGCAGTTGAGGAAATATTTGTAAATATTGCTCATTACGCTTATAATAATGTAATTGGTAATGCTACTATTTTGGTAGAGATGAATACAGATCCTCTGACAATCAGTATTACCTTTATAGATAATGGTACTCCGTATGATCCGCTTGCAAAGGCTGACCCGGATGTTACCTTATCTGCAGAAGAGAGAGAAATAGGCGGACTAGGTATATTCATGGTAAAGAAAACCATGGATGATATAAAGTATGAATATAAGGACGGAAAGAATATTCTTACACTTAGAAAAGAAATCTAATTGGAGGCTTTATATATGGAAACTAAAGATATTACTATTTCTAACGATGGAAAAGGAATTGAAGAAGCTTTAGAGTTAGCCTCTCAGACCGCTGTTAAACTTGGTCTCGACTCTCGTCAGAGTATACACATGAGACTTCTTGCCGAAGAATTAATGGGTATGGTTAAGACTATTACTCATGAATTTGAAGCCTCTTTTAAGATTATCACACAAAATAGTGAAGTCAATTTGATATTGGATGCTAAAGCGGATATGGATTATTATAAAAAACAAGAGTTTATATCCGTCTCATCAACCGGAAAGAATGAATCTTCTCGTGGAATCATGGGAAAGATAAAGAATATGTTTGAGCATGCTATGCATCCTTATGGAGGAGCTGAGACAGAGGCGATGGTTAAGAATGCGAGTATTGTTGCTTTTGAAAATTCCGGAATGCATGATATGGGAGCATTTGCAATGTCTTCATATGTTTGGTCATTACAATCTTACAGAGGTAGTGTGGAAGAAACTGATGAAGAGGCATGGGATGAGCTTGAAAAATCAATTATAGCTAATCTGGCAGATGATGTTAAGGTTGGAGTTGATAAGGATGATGTTAAGCTTATAATTGTTAAGAAGTTTTAAATTAATAATTTGATTGATATATTTTTTATCATTTATTTATGAAAAAAAAAGGGGCGATACATGGGTGTATTGCCCTTTATTTCTAATATGGGAAACGAGTTTTGACAAGATATATAAAAAACTGACAATCAAATCAATAAATAAATTAAAGGGGTATATATGGAGGATAATATAAATTTTATTAATCAAAAGACTATAATTGAAGAGGGTAAGACATCTTTGGGTATAGAGTTCGGTTCAACAAAGATAAAAGCCGTTCTTATAGATTTTTCGGGTAATGTGATGGCTCTCGGCGATTATATGTGGGAAAACAAGTATGAAGATGGTTTTTGGACATATTCTATAGAGGATATTAAGTTTGGACTTAAAGCTGCTTATAAAGAGCTAAAAGCAGACGTCATGAATAAGTATAATATTACTCTTAAAAAAATAACTTCTTTCGGTGTATCTGCTATGATGCATGGTTACATGGCTTTTGATAAGGATGATAATCTTCTTGTTCCATTTAGAACATGGAGAAATACAACTACAGGCGAAGCCAGAGATGTATTATCTAAGTGTTTTAATTTTAATATACCTCAGAGATGGAGTATAGCTCATCTTTATCAGGCTATATTAAATAAAGAATCACATGTTAAGGATATATCTTATATCACTACTTTGGCAGGATACGTTCATTATCTGCTTACCGGATATAAGGTGCTGGGTATCGGAGATGCCTCCGGTATGTTTCCTGTTGACTCAGAAACTCTTGATTATAAGAGTGATTATATTGATAAGTTTGAAGAGCTTATAAAGGATTATGATTTTGGATGGAAATTGAGAGATATATTACCTGAAGTAAAAATAGCAGGAGATAGGGCAGGTGTCTTAACAGAAGAGGGAGTATCACTCCTTGATGAAAGTAAAACCCTTATTAGTGGAGCTCTAGCCGCTCCTCCGGAGGGTGATGCGGGAACAGGTATGGTTGCTACAAATTCCGTTACACCGCGCTTTGGTAATGTTTCTGCAGGAACTTCCGTCTTTGCAATGATTGTTCTTGATAAGCCTTTAAAAGAAAGACATGATGAGATAGACGTAGTTACAACACCTGATGGTAAAGATGTGGCGATGGTTCATTGTAATAATTGTACTTCGGATATTAATGCTTGGGCTGATATGCTTTCAGGATTTGCAAAGGCTTCCGGAAGCGATATGACAATGAATGATATCTATGATACAATGTTTAAAAACATATTAGAGGGTGATGATGATTGTGGTGGAGTAATAAGTTATAATTATTTTTCAGGAGAACATGTGACAGGCTTAGAAAGTGGTGCGCCGCTCCTATTAAGAAAGACAAATGCTTCATTTACATTTAAAAATCTTATGAGATCTCTCGCATACTCAGCTGTAGCTACATTAAAGCTTGGTATGGATATTCTTTTTGATAAAGAAAATGTAGCCATAGATAAGATGTATGGACATGGAGGATTTTTTAAGAATTCAAACGCCGGTCAGACAGTAATGGCATCTGCACTTAATTGTCCTGTAAGTGTTATGGAAACTGCGGGAGAGGGTGGCCCATACGGTATGGCATGCTTAGCGTTATATACATTTAAGAAAAAAGAAGATGAAAATCTCGATCTCAAAGGATTTCTTGAAAATTTATTTTTTTCGAATGCAAAGGAGTACTCTTTGTCTGCTGATGAATCAATAAAAGTTGGATTTGAAAGCTTTATAGCAGATTATAAGAATTATTTTGATGTTGAAAGAAAAGCTGCTGAGATTAATAAAAACAACTAATGGAGGTAAATATATATGCTTGAAAAGATCAAAGAACTTGTTTTCGAAGCAAATAAATTATTACCTAAGTACGGTCTTGTAACATTTACATGGGGAAATGTAAGTGCATATGACAAAGAGACTGGTTATATGGTTATTAAACCGAGTGGAGTGGAGTACGATAAACTTACTCCGGATGATATGATTGTTATGGACTTAAAGGGAAATAAGCTGGAAGGAAAGCTTAGGCCATCTTCAGACACACCTACACATGCTGAAATATATAAGAAGTATCCTGATATCGGAGGAGTGGTTCATACACATTCTTCATACGCAACCTCATGGGCACAGGCAGGAAGAGACATCCCACTTTACGGAACAACACATGCAGATTATTTTTATGGTCCTATTCCCTGTACCAGACTTTTAATGGATGAAGAGATAAAAGAAGATTATGAGAAAAATACAGGAAAACTTATAATTGAAACTTTAAAGGATAGAGATATAAATCCTATCTATACACCGGGAATTTTATGCAAAAACCATGGAGTATTTACCTGGGGCACGGATGAAAAGGAAGCTGTTCACAATGCAGTCGTACTTGAAGAAGTAGCTAAGATGGCTTACAGAACAGAGGTTATTAACAGATCCGCTTCCCCTGCACCGGACAATATAAGAGATAAGCACTTCTTTAGAAAACATGGAGAGAACGCTTACTACGGACAAAACTAATCCTTCATTAATTGTTCATTATTATTTATGTATTAATTATTGACACCCCATTTGAAATGTGATAATGTATGCATGTAACAATTTTGTAAAATTTTGTTAACAAATGTTAAAAAGTTTGTTATTTATTAAATTGTAACATGTTAAAAATGAGATTTCTATCGTACTTATGGCATATGTTACAATTCGAATGGGGAGATTTTTTATGAAGAAAAAAAAGATATCGACATTAATAATAGCTATTATGCTTTGTGTATGTTCGATAGCAGGTGTAACTATTTTTGCAAAAAGATCAGGTGATTCTGCAAAAAAAAGCGTGGCCGGAACTGCCTCTGCTGATGCCACAAGTGCATCGGATAAGGGTGAAAAGGAACTGGTTTCATTAGCAACAGGACCTTCTGTAGAAACAGATGAAGGTGAAGCAGCTTTAGATGAAGATGAATTTGAAGAAAAGAGTAATCTGGATAATAATTTAAAAGCTAAAAAGGATTTTAAGCTTAATCTTGTTTATGACAGACTTGGTATGGCAAAGGTAAATGATTACCTGAATGTTAGAAAAAAACCAAGTATGAGAGCAAAGATTGTCGGAAAGATGACTAAGTTTTCAGGTTGTAATATATATAATATTAAAAAAGGTTGGGCTAAGATAGTATCAGGTAAGGTTAGAGGATATGTCAAAGCTGCATTTTTATATAAGGATGAGGCTGCAGAAGAAAGGGCAAGAGAAGTTGCAACACTTAGAGCTAATGTGAAGTGTACAACCTTGAACGTAAGATTCCTTCCTTCAACAGATTCAAGAATATATGACCTTATCTCAAAGGGGTCTGACTATGATATAAAGAAGCTTAATATCAAAGAAAAGTGGATGAATAAGTATATAGAAAGACATGCTAAAAAGAAGGATATCAAACTAACTAAGAAAAGCAATATGATGAGTGATCTTAAAAATTGGGCATGTGTAGGTATTGATGATGAACTTTGCTTTGTAAATAAAGAGTTCATAAGAGTTTCATACAAAGTTGACAGGGCAGTTAAACTTCATCAGAAGAAGGATGGTACTATTGTTTCTAAGGAGGGTTCATCAGGAGGTAATTCTAATGGTTCTTCCATAGTAGCATATGCTATGAAATTCTTGGGAAATCCTTATGTATGGGGTGGTACATCACTTACCAACGGCTGTGACTGTTCAGGTTTTACCATGAGCTTATATGCAGCTTATGGAGTCTCACTTCCTCACTTTGCTGCTTCTCAGGCTAATTGTACCAAATCTGTTTCATCATCAGAAGCAAGACCGGGAGATCTTTTCTTCTATGGATCCGGAGAAATAAGTCACGTAGGTATGTATATTGGTAACGGTCAGATAATACATGCCAGCAATTCGAGAACAGGTATTATAATTTCAAATGCTTACTACAGAACTCCTGTTAAGATTGGACGAGTAGGATAAATCTATATATTATAAAATCATAAAAAAATCCACCTGATGAAGGTTGTGTAATCTAATGTCAGGTGGGCTTTTTTTGTCATATTTTTATTAATTGGAAAAATTATAATGATTAAATATTTTTGTAAATTTTTATCTTTAAAAAAATAGCATTATATGTTATCATTACATATCGGGTGAGAAAAAATAGTTTCCCACATTCGCGGTTTAAATTTTTATTAATATTATTTATAAAACTTAATAAGGAATCATTATGAGAAGTTATGCTGTTATAATTATCGGAGCTGGCGCTTCCGGTATGATTGCCGGGGTAGTTGCTGCCCGTAAAGGCGTAAAAGTCCTGATTATTGATCGTCAGGAAAAATGTGGTCATAAGCTATATGCTACCGGAAACGGAAGATGTAATTTTACCAATGAAATTATGAAGCCGGAGTACTTTATTCCTGATTTGCTTAATGATCAAGAGAGATTATTAAGGATGGATTTTGTGAAAAAATGTCTGGATAATTTCAATAAGGATGATACCATAGAGTTTTTTAAAGAGATAGGTATGCTAAGTTATCATAAGGATGGATACTATTATCCTGCCGGTGAACAGGCATATTCTCTTGTTCATGCTCTTGAGCGTGAATTAAACAGATTAAACGTTACTATTAAACTGCAGACTGCAGTTGATTATGTAGAAAAAAAGAAAGTTGGATTAAGGGAAAGTTTTATAGTTCATACCGATGAAGAAAGCTTTATGTGTTCTAAGCTTCTTCTGGCTTGTGGAGGAGAAGCAGGACCAATATACGGTTGTAAAGGTGATGGGTACAGATTTGCTAAAGATATGGGGCATGATATAAAGACTCCGTTACCATCGCTTACTGCACTTTATACAGATACTTCTAAAAAGATAAGGAATATCTGGGCAGGTGTCAGATTTAAGGGTGAAGTTAGGTATGCGGACAAATCGTCATATGGCGAGATGATATTAACTGATTATGGTATTTCAGGTATACCTATATTTCAGCTAAGCGGTATGATTATAAGAGAATTAAATAAAGTAAATAAGTCAGTAAATGCTCCTATCAGCAGTGAATTGATTTTTGTGGATTTTATTCCTGATTATGATGAGGAAGAGCTTTTTGATTATTTTAAAGGTTTAATAAAGAATTATGGATCCTTGTCTGTAATAGAGCTTATTAGGGGAGTTGTAAACTTTAAAATATCTGAAGCATTGTTAAATGGTATTTATGATGAAGAAAAACATATAAATGATTTAACAGATGATGACTTAAAAAGAATTATAGATTTATTTAAGAACTATGAGTTTAAGATAATCGGATACAGCAGTTATGAAAAAGCACAGGTTACAAGCGGTGGTGTTAATCTGACTGATGTTGATTTTAGTACAATGATGTCTAAAAAGGTAGAAGGGTTGTATTTTTCCGGAGAAATCCTTGACGTCTCTGGATTGTGTGGGGGTTATAATCTTCAATGGGCTTGGACCACCGGTTATATAGCCGGGACAAGTCTTTCCGTATAAATAATACATTTATTTACTAATAATATATATGAGGTGTGCCATGATTAGAATGACTCAGATAAAAATACCTGCGAGCTTAATTATCGAAAGTTGTCCCGCAGATACTATAAAGCAGGGTATTATATCAAAACAGGAGGAAGCCTGTGTCAGGGTTGAGGTCGCAAGTATGCTAAATATACCCGATGATGAGCTACATGAGCTTACGGTAGAAAAGAAGTCTGTAGATGCACGTAAAAGGGATGAAATATACTTTGTATACAATATAACTTTCCATACCATAAGAGAACATAAGCTGGTAAGTCAGTACGGAAAGGGAAATGCATTTGTAATTCCTGAGCGAAGCTTAAAAGATGAAAACAGCATCATGAAGGATGTTGCTCTTCAGATTGCTCTTGGAAGAAGACCTAAATCACGTCCTGTAGTTGTTGGTACAGGTCCTGCAGGTCTTTTTGCTGCATTAGAGATTGCTGAGGCAGGTCTTTGCCCTATAGTTATCGAGAGAGGCGGAGATATTAATTCCAGAGATAAGAAAGTAAATGATTTTTGGAATGGAGCAGAGCTTGATCCGGAAACCAACGTACAATTTGGTGAAGGAGGTGCAGGTACATTTTCAGATGGAAAGCTCTATACCGGCGTTAAAGATAAAACAGGTAAGATTAGAGATATACTGGAAACTTTTGCTAATTACGGAGCTCCATCACAGATATTATATGATGCAAAGCCTCATGTAGGTACAGATAGATTGCGTGATGTGGTTGTTGCTCTAAGAGAAAGGATACTTGCTCTTGGTGGTGAAATTTTCTTTAATACACGATTTGAGACGCCTATTATAAATGAGAATAATGAGCTTGTAGGCGCAGTAATCAAGCAGGATGGTAATATTATCCATCTTGAGTGTAATAAATTGGTTCTTGCTACAGGACATAGCGCGAGAGATACATTTAAGAATCTAAAAGCAGCAGGGCTGTATATGGAGGCTAAGCCCTTTGCAGTAGGCGTAAGAGTTCAACACTCTCAAGGAATGATAAATAGAAATCAATACGGAAAGTCCTTTAAATCTATGCCACCTGCTGATTATAAGCTTACTCATACATCTAAGAGCGGACGAGGAGTATACACATTCTGTATGTGTCCGGGTGGATATGTTGTAAATGCTTCTTCAAGAAAAGGAAAGCTCTGTGTAAACGGTATGAGTTATTATGACAGAGGCAGTGCGAATTCTAATTCTGCAGTAGTTGTAACCGTCGGACCTTCTGATTTTGGAAGTGATGATGTGCTTGCAGGAGCAAGATTTCAGAAAACACTTGAAAAATATGCATATGAAAGTGCAAATGGTAAGATTCCTTTACAGTTGTTTGGAGATTTTGTTAACGATGAGATAAGTACCGGTTTTGGACTCTTAAGACCTCTTACAAAGGGGGATTATGAGTTTGCAAATATAAGAAAGATACTTCCGGAATTTGTTAGTATACCGCTTATAGAGGGCATGCAGGCTTTTGAACATAAGATCAAGGGCTTTGCAGATGAAGAGGTTATTATGCTGGGAGTTGAGACAAGAACATCTTCTCCTGTTCGTATGATAAGAGGAGAGGATTATCAATCCAATATTATTGGTTTATATCCTTGTGGAGAAGGCGCAGGGTATGCAGGAGGCATAATAAGTGCCGCTTTAGACGGCATCAGAGTCGGTGATATGATAGTTGCAACAACTGAACTTGAATAAATCCACGTTTTTTCTTGACATCATTGTAATTTCTGATATAATTATACACGTGCGTGCAGTAATTATGTGTTTGACTGCATTATAACTTTACTTTGAGTAAAGTGCATAGTTTTCTACTGGAGGGAGGTTAGGTGTGAGACTATGTCAAATGTTATCGTAAAAGAGAATGAGACATTGGATAGTGCTTTACGTCGTTTCAAGAGAAATTGCGCTAAGGCAGGTATTCAGCAGGAAATTCGTAAAAGAGAGCATTATGAGAAGCCAAGCGTTCGTCGTAAGAAGAAGTCTGAAGCAGCTCGTAAGCGTAAATATTAATTTTTTAGTATATTTTTGAATTATTAGGGCTGTGTGTGGCGCTTCCATATGCCATATACAGCTCTTTTTTTCTTTTATTCACCGAGATTTTTATAAAAGTATGAATAATAACGATTTATTACTGTCAAAATCATATTTATTATATAAGGAGTATATGTATGAGCGAGAGAATTAAAGTTGTATTAGATGCCATGGGCGGTGATTTTGCACCTGTTGAGACAATTAAAGGAGCTTGTATGGCTCTTAAGGAGTCTGATAAGATAGAGCTTTTCCTAGTTGGACAAGAAGATAAGATGAAGGAAGAACTAAAAAAATATAATGATGTTGATCGTGAAAGAGTAAAGCTTGTACAGGCTTCTGAGGTGATAGGTTTTGATGAGCATCCGGTTGAGGCTATTAGAAATAAAAAGGATTCATCACTTGTTGTAGGTATGAAGCTTCTAAAAAAGGGACATGCAGATGCCTTTGTGTCTGCAGGCAGTACCGGTGCTATTCTAGTAGGAGGACAGCTTTTGGTGGGAAGACTTAAAGGGGTTGAAAGATCGCCTTTGGCTCCTCTTATTCCAACGGTTAAAGGTCAAACACTACTTATAGATTGCGGAGCTAATATGGATTCTAAGCCTACCAATCTGGTTCAATATGCACAGATGGGATCTATATACATGAAAAATATAGTAGGTGTGGATAATCCTAAGGTAGCTATAGTAAATGTTGGTGCTGAGGAAGAAAAAGGAAATAAGCTTGTTAAAGAAACATTTCCGTTGTTAAAGGAATGTAAGGACATTAATTTTATCGGTAGTATAGAAACAAAGGAACTACCTGAAGGTGTTGCTGATGTTGTTGTCTGCGATGCATTTGTAGGAAATGTTATATTGAAGCTTTATGAGGGACTCGGAAAGACATTTCTTGGTCTTATGAAGGAAGCTATATATAAAAATACAAAGAGTAAGATAGGTGGAGCATTATTAAAGAATTCCCTTAAGGATTCCCTTAAGAATTTTAATGTAAATGCTTCTGATGTTGGAGGAGCTCCTATGCTTGGTCTTAAAGGTCTTGTAATAAAGTCACATGGAAGCAGTGATTCTGTGGAAATAAAAAATGCAATCCTCCAATGTATAGAGTTTTCTGAAAATAAAATTAATGATAAAATTGGCGAAGCAATAGGGAAGAAGGAAAACGAAGATTGATATGAAAAAAAGAATTATATATGAACTTATTTCTGAGTGTTGTGGTGTTAAGCAGGAATTTATTAGAGATGAAGCTTACTTTACTTATGATTATGGTATGGACGAGTGTGAATTGAGAGAGCTAATAATAAAGAGTGAGGAAATTTTTAAAACAATAGTTCCTGAAGAAGAAATAACTAATATACAAAAAGTTGCAGATCTTATTTACTGTTTTATATAAATAAGTCTTAGAAATCCTCCACCTCTATGTTAAATTGCAGGTGGAGGTATTGTGAGTCTTGACTAATGGAATGAGGTAATTATGAATAGACAAAGAATCATAGAGGAATTCGAAAAAAGAGCTGGTTATATTTTCAATGATAAAAAAATACTTCTAGAAGCATTGACTCACAGTTCATATTCCAATGAAGTAAGAATCAATCTTTTGCCTTGTAACGAAAGGCTTGAATTTTTGGGAGATGCAGTCTTAGAACTAATATCCTCCAGATATATATATACCAATTTTCCTGAAAAGCACGAAGGTGAGATGACCAGAATAAGAGCAAGTTATGTTTGTGAACCTACCCTTGCCATGTGCGCTAGAGAAATAAGACTAGGTGAACTTTTATTCATGGGAAAAGGCGAGGAGATGTCTAATGGAAGAGAAAGAGATTCCATACTTTCAGATGCTTTAGAAGCTACTATTGGTGCAGTTTACTTGGACGGGGGATATGAAAAAGCTTCAAGATATATTGAGAAGATTATTCTTAATGATATAGATAAAAAAGTTCTTTTCCATGACTCTAAATCAGCTTTGCAAGAGCTTGTTCAGGAAAATGATTCTATGAAGCTTGAATATGTGTTGCTTGAAGAAACAGGTCCGGATCATGCAAAGTTTTTTAGGTATGCAGTCGAAATTAATGGAAAACAGATTTCTGAGGGAAGCGGCCAGACAAAGAAGAAAGCAGAACAACAGGCCGCCTATAAGGCGTTGCTTATATTAAAAAAATAAATTATAGATAGTTCTTAATAGTAAGAACTGCATCGTTGGAGGAACAGAAAAAATGTATCTTAAAAGTCTTGAAGTTCAGGGATTTAAGTCGTTTGCAAATAAATTAGTATTTGAATTTCATGATGGAATTACTGCTATAGTAGGACCAAACGGAAGTGGAAAAAGTAATGTTGCTGATGCTGTTAGATGGGTTCTCGGAGAGCAGAGCGCTAAACAGTTAAGAGGAGCAAAGATGGAAGATGTCATCTTTGCGGGTACTGAGTTAAAAAGACCTTTAGGTTTTGCTTATGTAGCCATTACCTTAAGTAATGAGGATCATAAGTTAAATGTACCTTACGAGGAAGTAACTGTTTCGAGAAGAGTGTACAGATCAGGTGAAAGTGAATATATGATTAATCAGACTGCGTGTCGATTAAAGGATATTCATGAGCTTTTTTTTGATACCGGTGTAGGTAAAGAAGGTTATTCTATCATAGGTCAGGGACAAATCGATAAGATATTATCAGGAAGACCTGACGACAGAAGAGAACTCTTTGATGAAGCTGTAGGTATCGTAAAATATAAGAAAAGAAAGTCAGAAACAGAGAAGCAGTTAGACCATGAAAGAGAAAACATGGTACGTATCGAAGATATCTTATCTGAGTTAGAAAGGCAGAGAGGACCTTTAAATGAAGAGGCTGCTGTTGCTAAAAGGTATCTCGAATTACGTGATGAACTTAAAAAATATGAAGTAAATATGTTTCTTGTTGATTATGATGATTCTAATAAGAAAACAAAGCATATAGATGAAAATATAAAGACAATTGATATTCAATTTGCTGAAAAAGAAAAAGAGATAGAAGGCAGCAAATCAGAATATGAAAAAATAGAAGAAGAGATAAGAACACAGGAAGAGCATATTGAAAGCATTAGAGAAAAAATAAGCTCTAAAGAAATAGAAAAAAATAATTGTGACAATAATATTGAAGTTATAAAGAAAGATATCCTTATTATCAGAAATAATGAAGAGCATTACAATGAAAGACATAATGCGCTTACAGATGAAATAAAAAGAAAAACTAAAGAAAAAGATAAATATATAGAATCAAAAAAAGAAAATGAAGAAAAAAGTATTAAGCTTGATGAAGAAAGAAAAGAATCTAATGATAATGCTCACAAAATCAGGATTACGATTAAGGGTATAGAAAAAGATATTGCTCAAAAAACAGAAGAAATAAGAGCTGAGATGGAGAATGGTTCTCAGATAAAAACTAGTAGACAAAAGTACACTACTCTTATGGAACAGACTTCTATACAGAAGGCTAATATTAATCAAAAATTATTAAAAAATAAAGCAGAATATGATTCACTGACAGAGAAGGCTGAAATAGAAAAAGATTTAATAGAGGATAAGTCTGAAAGCCTTCAAAGTCTGGATGCTATCGATAAAACTCTTGAAGAGTCTATTCAGAATTTTAAGAATAAAAACCTACATATATCAGCAGAATTAAATGAAATTCAATCACAATTTCATATGAAAAATTCCAGTCTTCTTTCTATAAAAAATATGACAGAAAGATATGAAGGTTATGGACAAAGTATTAAGAGAGTTATGGAGCAAAAAAACTCTAATCCGGGAATAATAGGAGTTGTTGCTGATGTTATAAAAACTCAGAAGAAATTCGAAACAGCAATTGAGACTGCTCTGGGGGGTCAGATTCAGAATATAGTAACCGATTCTCAAAATACGGCCAGAAGCATGATTGATTATCTTAAGAAAAATCGGTTTGGAAGGGCTACATTTCTTCCGCTTGACGCTATAACCCCATCAAAAAGTAATATTCCGGAGAGTACACTTAATGAAAAGGGTGCTCTTGGTATTGCTTCAAGCCTGGTTGAAGGCAATAAGAAGTTTGATATTCTTTTGGAATATCTTTTGGGTAGAGTGCTTGTTGTAGATAATATTGATAACGCTATAAAGATTGCAAACAAATACAATCATAGAATACGTATGGTTACACTTGAAGGAGATCAGATAAATCCAGGTGGAGCCATGAGTGGCGGAGCGTATAAAAATTCCAATAATCTTCTTGGTAGAAGACGGGAAATAGAGAATCTTGAAAAGGAAGTAAAGGAGTTACAGGTAAAACTAATCAATTTAAAGAAAGCGCAGGAGGAAAACAACAGGCTTTTTGAAAGAGAAAGAGCAAAACAAGAAGGTAATCAAAAACTTAGGAGAGATCTTCAAATTGAGTTAAATACTGCAAAAGTAAATTATGACAGATACTTAGAAGATATCGAAAAGAATAGAACTCAAAAAGCGGATATAGAAGCTCAGATGGAAGATTTCGAAGGACAGCTTAAGAACATTAATTCAAAGGCTAGTGAGTATGATGATGTACTTAAGGAGTCTTTAGATAAGCGTGAAAAGCTTGAAATAGAAAGACAGGAATTAGAAAGAAATAAAAAAGAACTTAATAAACAGTTAAATGATACATTAAACCTTGTTAATAACCTTTTTACTCAAAGCTCAACATATTCTAATCAGGCAATATTTGATGGCGATAACATTCATAGATTGAATGAAGAAATTATAAAGGCTAAGCACGAGCTTGACGAACTCGAGGATGATAATACAAATTTTGATTCTAGACTTAAGGAAAAAGAGGAAGAAATAGAAAAGATTAAAGAGTCTAAGAAGGGCATAGAGGAAGAAGAAAGACATTTAAAAAGAGAACTCAATGGTACTGTTGCTGATAATGAAGACTTAAAATCCAAGAATAAGGAGTTCTTAAAAAGACAGGAAGACCTGATAAATGAAAAGAACTCTCTTGATAAAGAGAAGATAAGACTTTCTAATCAGCGTGAAAAAATAACAGAATCTATGGATAATCTGATTAATTATATGTGGGAACAATATGAAATCACATATAATCAAGCATTACTTCTTAAGCAGGATTTAAAACTGGATGATACAAAGCTAAAGAAGAAGGTTCAGGAAATTAGAACTGATATAAAGAAGCTTGGTGATGTAAATGTAAATTCCATAGATAAAAGTATTGAAGTAAATGAAAGATATGAATTATACTCATCACAACATGATGATATAGTAAAAGCTACTGATAATCTTATGAATATTATAGCTGAGCTTGATGAAAGGATGAGAATTACATTTAAGGAACAGTTTGCTAAGATTAACGAAAGCTTTAATAAGGTATTTCAGGTGCTTTTTGGTGGAGGAAAGGGACACTTAGAACTTACTGATGAAGGTGATGTATTAACCTCCGGAATAGCAATCATTGCTCAACCACCGGGAAAAAAGCTTCAAAACATGATGCAGCTGTCAGGTGGAGAAAAAGCTCTTACAGCTATATCGCTTTTATTTGCTATTCAGAAGTTAAAGCCTTCTCCATTCTGTCTTTTAGACGAGATAGAGGCTGCGCTTGATGACTCTAATGTAGATAGATTTGCTCAGTATCTTCATAAACTTACAAAGGATACTCAGTTTATAGTGATTACTCATAGACGAGGAACTATGAATCAGGCTGATATTCTCTATGGTATAACCATGCAGGAAAAGGGTATATCAACACTTGTTTCTGTAGATTTAGTAGAAGCAGAAGGTATGGTTGAGGATAAGAGAAAGGAAAAAGATAAAAAATAATATATAAGAGGGATAATTATGTTTAATTTTTTTAAAAAGAAGAATAAAAATAAGGATTCAGAGGTTGAAAATATAGAATCAATAGAAGATGATTCTTTGAAAGTAGATTCAGATGTAGCGGATGAATCTGAAAATACAACTGAGTCTGAAGATATCGAGAGTATTGTAGAATCTGAAAAAAATGAAGAAAGTGTAGAAGCAGCAAAAATCGTAAATACTGAGGAATCAGTAAAAATCGTAAATACTGAGGAATCAGCAGGTTCTGATAATAATCAAGAGAAAACTGAATCGGAGACAGACGACAATATTAAAGAATCAGATACACCTGAGGAAAAAAATAAATCAGAGACAGAAGAAAATGTAGCTTGGTCGGAAAGTGATGAAGAAACTGCTGAATCTGATAATGAAGTTGAAACTCTCGAGGAAACAAAAAAAGAAAAAAAGGGTATGTTTGCTCGTCTTAAAGAGGGTTTATTTAAGACAAGAGATAATCTTAGTAAGGGCCTTTCCGGTATTTTTTCGGGTTTTTCAGAGTTAAATGATGACTTTTATGAGGAACTTGAAGAAATTCTTATTATGGCAGATATCGGAGTGACAACAACAGAGAATATAATAGAGTCTTTGCAAGAAAGAGCAAAGGAAGAAAAGATAAAATCAGCTGAGGATTGTAAAAACCTTCTTAAGAGTATTATTAAGGAGCAGATGAGTGTTGGAGAAAACGAATATGAATTTGAAAACGAAAAGTCTGTAATACTTATGGTTGGTGTTAACGGTGCAGGAAAGACTACGACCTGCGGTAAAATTGCTTCACAGCTTAAGAATAACAAAAAAAGAGTTCTTCTTGCGGCTGCCGATACATTTAGAGCAGCAGCCATAGAACAGTTGACAACATGGGCTAATAGAGCAGGTGTAGAGATTGTTGCAGGTTCCGAAGGAACAGATCCTGCCAGTGTGGTATTTGACTCCATCTCTGCAGCAAAAGCAAGAAATGCTGATGTTTTGCTGTGTGATACGGCAGGAAGATTACAGAATAAGAATAACCTTATGAAAGAGTTAGAAAAGATTAATAGAATTATAGACAGAGAGTATCCGGAGGCACATAAGGAAACATTTATTGTGTTAGACGCTACTACAGGTCAAAATGCTCTTTCACAGGCAAGAGAATTTTCAAGTGTTACCGATATAACCGGTATTATACTTACTAAGCTCGATGGAACTGCCAAGGGCGGTGTTGTTATAGCAATTCAGTCAGAATTAAAGATTCCTGTTAAGTATATAGGTGTAGGTGAGGGTATTATGGATCTTCAAAAGTTTGATGCTGACAGCTTTGTAGAAGCACTGTTTGATCAGTAAAATCCATATGATTACTTATGCTTGCAAAAGTATAGTAAAACATATATAATGAAATTTGCTTTATTAATTGATTTAAGGGAAAGAGGTATGTTTATGAAACTTGAAAAATTTGAAGAAGCGGCTAAAAAAGTAAAGGAAGTAACATTTCCCACAAATTTAATATTTAGTGAATATTATTCTCAAAAAACAGGAAATAAAGTGTACTTTAAGCCGGAGAATCTTCAAAATACAGGTGCTTATAAGGTGAGAGGTGCTTATTATAAAATTTCTACATTAAATGATGAGCAGAGAAAGAAAGGACTTATAACCGCATCTGCAGGAAACCATGCTCAGGGTGTTGCAAATGCTGCACGTATATATGGTGTTCCGGCTACAATTGTTATGCCTACTACAACTCCTATAATTAAGGTGAACAGAACTAAGGCATATGGCGCTAACGTGGTGTTATACGGAAATGTTTATGATGATGCGGAAAAGAAGGCTTATGAAATAGCAAAGGTTAATGGTCTTACATTTGTACATCCTTTCAATGATCTTGATGTAGCAACCGGACAGGGAAGTATAGCTATGGAAATATTCATGGAGCTTCCGACTGTTGATATAATCCTTGTTCCTATAGGAGGAGGCGGACTTTGCTCCGGAGTAGCAACTCTGGCTAAACTTCTTAATCCTAATATTAAAGTAATTGGCGTTGAACCAAAGGGTGCAGCCAGTATGAGTGCTGCCATTGAGGCAGGAAAGCCTGTAACACTTCCGTCCGCTGTTACTATAGCAGACGGAACCGCTGTTAAGACTGTAGGTGATAAGGTATTACCGTATGTTCAGAAAAATGTTGATGAGATTATAACTATCGATGATTCTGAACTTATCATTAATTTCCTTGATATAATCGAAAATCATAAAATGGTAGTTGAAAACTCCGGTTTACTGACTGCCGCTGCATTGTCGCATCTTAAAGTTAAAAATAAAAAGGTGGTATCCATCCTAAGCGGAGGTAATATGGATATTATAACACTTTCAAGTGTAGTTCAGCATGGTCTTATAGCAAAGGGACGAATCTTTTCTGTTTCTGTTCAGCTTCCTGACAGACCGGGTGAACTTTTAAGAGTTGCGGATGTTATTGCTAAGCTTCAGGGAAATATTATCAGACTTGATCATAATCAGTTTGTAAGTATTAACAGAAATGCAGCTGTTGAACTAAGAATAACCATGGAAGCATTTGGACCTGATCACAAACAAAAAATAATTGATGGTCTTTTTAATGCCGGTTTTAATCCAACACTGGTTATGACATCTGATTTTTATTGATAATAATGTATAATTCATATATAAATTGAGGTAATTATGGACGAGAATAAATTTAACACAATATTACATTCACCAATCGGTACCAGAGATATTTATGAAAAAAAATGTATTCAAAAGTTACACCTTCAGGAAGTAATTCATAATGTTTTTCTTTCATATGGTTTCTCTGATATTCAAACTCCTGTTTTTGAGTATTTCAATGTATTTGATAAAGAAAAGGGGTCTGTATCCACCAGGCAGATGTATAAATTCTTTGATAGAGATAATAATACTTTGGTTTTAAGACCTGATATTACACCGGCTGTTGCCAGATGTATAGCAAAGTATTATGCAAAGGAAGAGTTACAGATACGTAAGTGCTACATTGGCAATACATTTGTAAATGTACCACCATATAAGGGTAAGTTAAACGAAATTACTCAGGCAGGAGCTGAGCTTTACAATGATGATACTTCCGATGCTGATGCTGAGATGATAAGTCTTATGAAGACAACCCTTGAAAAGGCCGGATTAAAGAAATTTCAGATTGAATTGGGACATGCAAAATTTTTAAAGGGTCTATTTAATGAAGCCGCATTACCGGATGATGCGATTACAGAATTATGCAATCTTATCGAAAGCAAGAATTTCTTTGGGGTTATGGATATACTTGATAATTATCCTGTGTCAAAAGAGATTAAAGAAATATTTGAAAAACTTCCTGAGTATCAGGATGATTTTGATTCTTCCGTTGAATATATATTAAAAAGAACATCAAATGAAGATGTTATACAGGCTCTTGACAGATTATCAAAGGTTAAAGCGCTTCTGGAGATATACGGAGTTAGCTCATTTATAACCATAGATTTAAGTTGTTACAGCACTTACGAATATTATACAGGTATAATATTTAAGGCATATACTTATGGCAGTGCGGAAGCTCTTGCTTCCGGTGGTCGTTATGATAAGTTAGTAAGTCATTTTGGAAAAGATGCACCTGCTATCGGATTAGCTATCAACATTGATGAGCTTCTGATTTCCATGATAAGACAGGATATAGATTTTGAATTAGAAGATATGAGGACTTATTTGCTTTATGATAGGGATTGTACATATGAAGCATTGGAAAAAGCTACAGAGCTTAGACAAAGCGGTAGAAATGTTATGCTTGTAAGAAAGTCTTCAAGAAGAGATGTTTCGGAATACAAGACTTCTGCTGATGCAGTAGGGATAAATGATTTTATCTATATCAATAAAGATCAATAGGTTGAAAGGATTTTATTTTAGAGATGGAATATATTACATTTGCTTTATCAAAGGGAAGGCTTGCTTTTCAAGTTCTTGAGCTATTAGAAAAGACAGGAATTACCTGTGAAGAGATGAAGGACAAAAAAACAAGAAAGCTTATATTTGTAAATGAAGAATTAAAATTAAAATTCTTTTTGTCAAAGGCAGCAGACGTTCCTACTTACGTTGAACTTGGGGCTGCTGATATTGGAGTTGTAGGCAAGGATACAATCTTAGAAGAAGGAAGAAAGATTTATGAGGTACTCGACCTGAATGTAGGTAAGTGTCGCATGTGTGTTGCAGGACCGAATAAAGCTATCGAAAAGTTAAATGATGGCTCTTTAATAAGAGTTGCAACTAAGTATCCTCATATAGCAACAGAGTATTTTTATAACAAAAAACATCAGACTGCAACCATAATAAAGCTAAACGGTTCTGTTGAGCTTGCTCCTATAGTAGGACTCTCGGATGTAATTGTTGATATTGTAGAAACCGGTACAACTTTAAAGGAAAATGGTTTGGAAGTTTTAGAAGAAATATGTCCTCTCTCTGCAAGAGTGGTTGTAAACCAGGTTAGTATGAAAATGAAGCATGATAGGATTACTGATATAATATATGGTTTAAAGAATCAAGTTAAGCCTGATTAGAAGGAGAAAAGTATGAGAATAGTCAGATTAAATGAAGAGTCAAAGAAAGATATCCTTACGAATCTTCTTAAAAGAAGCACAAATCAATATGGACAGTATCAGGAAACTGTAGACTCTATATTAAAAGATGTAAAGGAAAATGGTGATAAAGCAGTATTTGATTATACTTTAAAATTTGATAATATTAGCTTAAATACCGAAAATATCCTTGTAACTGAAGAAGAAGTTAAAGAAGCATATAACGAGGTAGATGATGCTTTAATAAGTATAATAAGAAAAGCACTTAAGAATATTAAAGAGTATCATGAAAAGCAGATTCGATATTCATGGTTTGATTCAAAACCTGATGGAACTATACTTGGTCAAAAGATCACTCCTTTAGAGAGGGTTGGGGTTTACGTTCCGGGTGGAAAGGCAGCTTACCCTTCAAGTGTTCTTATGAATGTTGTTCCTGCTGTAGTTGCAGGAGTTGATAAGATTATTATGACTACACCTGCTGATAAAACTACAGGAAAAGTATACCCAACTACAATTGTTGCAGCTAAGGAAGCAGGAGTCGATGAGATATATAAGATAGGCGGGGCTCAAGCAATTGCAGCTATGGCATACGGTACAGAAACTATAAAGAAGGTGGATAAAATAGTCGGACCCGGTAATATATTTGTTGCTCTTGCAAAGAAAACAGTGTTTGGCGAGGTTGGTATAGATTCTATAGCAGGACCATCTGAAATTCTTGTTTTAGCTGATGAAACTGCGAATCCGAGATATGTAGCTGCCGATATGCTTTCTCAGGCTGAGCATGATGAACTTGCAAGTGCTATTTGCGTTACTGATTCAGAAAGTCTTGCAGAAAAGATAAATGATGAGATAGAAGGATTCGTTCCGAATCTTTCAAGAAAGGATATAATCCGTGCTTCACTCGATAATTTCGGTTATATTCTTATATGTGACACAAAGGAAGATGCTATAGATGTTGTAAATTGTATTGCTTCTGAACATTTAGAAATAGTCACTAAAAATCCTTTTGAAGATATGACAAAGGTTAAGAATGCAGGAGCTATATTCTTAGGTTCATACAGTTCAGAGCCTCTTGGAGATTATTTTGCTGGTCCGAATCATGTACTACCTACCAACGGAACTGCCAAGTTCTTCTCACCATTATCTGTAGATGAATTTATAAAGAAGTCAAGTATTATTTCTTACTCAAAAAATGCTCTTGAGCTTATACATGAAGATATTGAGGCATTTGCTAAGGCTGAGAAGCTTACAGCACATGCAAACTCAATAGCAGTTCGTTTTGAATAAATAAATGGAGGAAAGAAAAGCTATGGAAAACATCAGAGAAGCCGGTGTTAAAAGAGTTACAAAAGAAACTGATATTGATTTAACAATTAATCTTGATGGATCAGGCAATGCTGAGATTGATACAGGAATTGGTTTTTTTGATCATATGCTTAACAGCTTTGCAAGACATGGTTTTTTTGATTTAAAGCTATCATGTAAAGGCGATCTCAATGTAGATGGACATCATACCGTAGAGGATGTAGGTATCGTATTGGGACAGGCTTTTAAGGAAGCTGTCGGAGATAAAGCAGGAATTGCAAGATTTGGGGAGTGTATACTTCCTATGGATGATGCTTGTGTTATGTGTTCAGTTGATATAAGTACCAGACCTTATCTTGTATTTGACCTTCCTGTGGAAGCTTCAATGGTAGGAGACTTTGATACTGAACTTGTTCATGAGTTTTTCTATGCATTTTCCTATTCAGCGGGAATTAATATAAATATAAAAGAAATATCCGGGGATAATGCGCATCATATTATAGAAGCAGCATTTAAAGCCTTTGCAAGAGCTTTAGATAAAGCTGTAACCTATGACCCAAGGATTTCGGGCGTTTTATCAACTAAAGGTAAACTCTAAAAAATCAATCTTTTATGACTTAGAAAGGATAATAGTTATGGGAAACAGAAAAAGAATCATAGCATACATAAATGCAGAAAATGATATTATGGAAAATGTTATCAAGTTAGCCGAAAGCTATTCATGCAACGGTGCTGATGAATTGTTTATCTATAATTATACAGGAGATGAAAAGGCTCAGGAAAAATTTTTAAATCTTGTCAGAAAGATTGATAAGCTTATAGATATTCCTTTTAGTATTGGTATCTATGTTGACAGATTTGAAGATGCTAAAAAAGCATTATATACAGGTGCTTCAACTGTGGTTTTGAGAAAGGTTATCCTTCCTTCTGATAAAGAGTTAAATGAAATAATCGAAAGATTTGATAAGTCAAAGCTGGCAATAGAAATTGATATGATGCATGATTTCCATGATTCAGAAGCACTTAATAAGTTTTATGAAAAGGGTTTTGGACATATTATCTTAAAGCACGTTGAGCTTGGAGTTAGTCTTGATAAGACTCTTGAAGGTGTTAAAAAGCCTGTTATAATCCGTGACAGTTTGGTAAGAAACAATATTGTAGATATACTTAAGCTTGTAAATGTTGATTGCATCGCAACCAATTATTACGAAGAAAAAAGCATATATAAGGCAAAGAAAGCTCTTCGTGAAAATGAAATGGATGTTGAGATATTTGAAAGCTCAGTAGATTTTAAGGATTTTAAGACTGACAATAACGGACTTATACCTGCTATTGTTCAGGATTATCGTACAAATGAAGTTCTTATGCTTGGATATATGAATGAAGAATCGTTTAACCAAACCATAGAAACAGGAATGATGACTTATTATAGCAGAAGCAGAGGTGAACTTTGGATCAAAGGAGAAACCTCAGGTCACTTCCAATATGTTAAATCGCTTGATATAGATTGTGATAATGATACTATTTTAGCTAAAGTTAGACAGGTTGGCGCTGCCTGCCATACAGGAAACAGAAGCTGTTTTTATACAAATCTTGCTAAAAAGCGTTATGTAGATACCAATCCGCTTTCTGTATTAAATGACGATTACAATACTCTTATGGATAGAAAGATGAATCCTAAAAAAGGTTCATATACTAATTATCTATTTGATAAGGGGCTTGATAAAATATTAAAGAAGCTCGGTGAAGAAAGTACAGAAATCGTAATTGCTTCTAAGAATGAAGATAAGGAAGAGCTTAAGTATGAAATAGCTGATTTTATGTATCACCTTATGGTTCTTATGATAGAAAAAGATTTGGATTGGGAAGATGTCATGAAAGAGCTTGTTAACAGAAGATAAAACAAGAGGGTATTTTATGGAAATAGAGAGAAAATATCTTGTGAAAAATCTGCCTTCAAATCTTGATGATTATTCTTATTACGATATGGAACAGGCTTATATTACATCATATCCAACTCTTAGGATACGTAAACAAGTTTTACATAGCAAAGAAGGGAAAGATGAGGAGAATATGATTCTTACATATAAGTCTCCTGTTAAAACTGCTTCTTCTGCAAGAGTAAATGAAGAGATTGAAGCAATTCTTCCGGATTCTATAGCTTATGATAATCTAAAGAAAAAGTGTGAAGGATATATAATAAAAAAGAGAAGATATTTAATACCACTTTCTGATGGATTAAAGATAGAACTCGATATATTTAAAGAAAGATTAGAGGGACTTATTATTGCAGAAATAGAGTTTAAAGACGAAGAGGCTGCTAATAATTACAAGACCCCTGATTGGTTAGGTGGCGATGTAAGTCGCGATAAAAGATTTACAAATACCTATCTTGCTCATAATGAAATAAATATAAATGATTTATATTCGTGATTTTTTTTCATTTGACAATTTAGGATAATTTTATACAATAATAAATGTTTTACTAAAAATTAATTAAATTATGGAGGCGTAGTTATGTATAAGATTTTAAAGAAAGAGTATCTTGCTAATAATATCTGGCTTATGGATATTGAGGCTCCTATGGTAGCGGGTTCTTGTTATCCGGGACAGTTTGTTATAGTTAAGATCGATGAGTTGGGAGAAAGAATTCCATTGACAATTTGTGATTATGACAAGGAGAAGGGGACTATAACTATTGTAGTTCAGGCAATAGGAGCATCTACAACGATGATGGTTGAGTATGAAGTTGGAGATTGTTTTGAAAATTTTGTAGGACCTCTTGGTAGACCATCAGACCTTTGCGAGCTTACGGATGAAGAGCTTAAGAAAGAAAAAATTCTTTTCGTTGCCGGTGGAGTAGGTACTGCGCCTGTATATTGTCAGGTTAAGTGGCTATATGAAAATGGTTATGATGTAGATGTTATAATTGGTGCAAGAACCAAAGATATTATGATATTTGAAGAAGAAATGAAGGCTGAATGCACAAATCTTTATATATGTACAGATGACGGCTCTTATGGTTTTAAGGGAAATACCTGTGATATGATAAATGAGCTTGTAAAGAATCAGGGTAAAGAGTATACAAGAGTTGTAGCAATTGGTCCTATGATAATGATGAAATTTGTATGTATGCTTACAAAAGAGCTTGGCATAAAGACAATCGTAAGTATGAATCCTATCATGGTTGACGGTACAGGTATGTGTGGCGCATGTAGACTTCAGGTTGGTGATGAAGTTAAATTTGCATGTGTAGACGGTCCTGAGTTTGACGGACATCTGGTTGATTTTGATCAGGCCATGAAGCGTCAGGCTATGTATAAGACTATCGAAGGAAGAGAATTACTTAAGGTTCAGGAAGGCGATACTCATAAGGGTCGTTGTCATTCCTGCTAAATTCTTAAAGATTACTATGTAAATAATGTCAATAATGAAAGGAATAATCAAATGGAAGTAAAAGATGTTTTTAAAAGAATACCTGTACGCGAGCAGGATCCGCTTGAAAGAGCAAAGAACTTTGAAGAAGTATGTTTAGGTTATGATAAAGAAGAAGCAGAAGCTGAAGCTACAAGATGTCTTCAGTGTCCAAATCCAAGATGTGTTCAGGGATGCCCTGTAAATATCGATATTCCGGGATTTATAAAGGAAATAAAAGAAGGAGATGCTGCTAAAGCATATTTAGTTCTCAGTAAGTATTCAGCCCTTCCGGCTGTATGTGGTAGAGTCTGTCCTCAGGAATCACAGTGTGAGTCACTTTGTGTCAGAGGTATAAAGGGTGATGCTGTATCTATCGGAAAGCTTGAGAGGTATGCTGCTGATACTGCAAGAGAGCAGGGTGTAAAGCCTGTTAGAGAAAATCCATCAAACGGAAAGAGCGTTGCTGTTATAGGAGCAGGTCCTGCAGGTCTTACATGTGCAGGAGACCTTGCAAAGCTCGGCTACGATGTTACTATTTATGAGGCACTTCATAAGGCAGGCGGAGTTCTTTCTTATGGTATTCCTGAGTTTCGTCTCCCTAAGAGCAGAGTAGTTGATCCTGAGATTGAAAATGTAAAGGCTCTTGGTGTTAAGATTGTAACTGATGTAATTATTGGTCGTACTGTTACAGTTGATGAACTTTTTGATAAATATGGATTCGATGCTGTATTTATCGGTTCAGGAGCAGGCCTTCCAAGATTTATGGGAATACCCGGAGAGAATGCAAATGGTGTATTTTCAGCTAATGAATACCTTACCAGAAACAATCTCATGAAAGCGTTTGATGAGAAGTACGATACTCCTATTATCGCCGGTACACGTGTTGCTGTTGTCGGTGGAGGAAATGTAGCTATGGATGCTGCTCGTACAGCGCTTCGTCTTGGTGCAGATGTTCATCTTGTATATAGAAGATCTGAGGCAGAGCTTCCTGCAAGAGTTGAAGAAGTTCATCATGCTAAAGAAGAAGGTGTAATATTTGATACTCTTTGTAATCCTGTTGAGATTCTTCAGGATGAAAACGGTAATGTTAAGGGAATCAAATGTATAAGAATGGAGCTTGGAGAACCTGATGAATCAGGAAGAAGAAGACCAATCGAGGTAGAAGGTTCTGAGTTTGAAATTGATGTTGATACTGTTATTATGTCTCTTGGAACATCACCTAATCCGCTTATCTCATCTACAACAGAAGGTCTTGAAATCAATAAGAGAAGATGTATAGTTGCTGAGGAGGAAACCGGAAAAACCACTAGAGATAAGGTATATGCAGGTGGTGATGCAGTTACCGGAGCAGCTACAGTTATACTTGCAATGGGTGCCGGAAAGA
>JAEEGL017037117.1_pt1 | contig 41683 bp, 46 predicted proteins | sample 9134231 | NCBI WGS metagenome assembly JAEEGL01 (sample SAMN16246548, study PRJNA631951) | gut metagenome | biome: gut microbiome; feature: rumen; material: fiber-attached | host: Bos | place: Iran: Karaj | collected 2018-10
AGATAGGCGTTTAGCCCTGTCAAACAATTCGTCATAAGAAGGGTATGCAAGTTGCCCGATGATTTCTTTTGTGTTGGGATGGTTTTGCATGGTTATAGTCATTTTTTTTACGGCTTTATCTGCGTAATCAAAGGTTTCTTTTGCCTGAGATGTTCCGGCGGTTCTTCTCAGACTAACCAGCATAAAATATAATCTTGAATCGTCGTTTGCCTTTTTGCCGGTAGTGGTATTGATGAGTGATTTTATTTGTTTGCGCCAATCTTTTTCATAATCAGGCTGCATCGGCAGTTGAGAGCGGTACCAATAAGCATAGCAAAGCGCAAGGCGGTCAGTCTGATCCGGCTTTTTAGGAAATTTTGCGCGCAGACCATCGACAATTTGGTTGATATCGAGTTCCGGAGCGGGACTATTATTCTGCATATACGTGAAATAGTCGCGCATTTGTTGTTTGTAATATTCAAAATCAAGCACTGCCATTTGGTCTCCAAATTAAATCTTTTTTACCATTTTGATAAAAGTTATGCCGTTTTCTTCAAAAATGTCGCCTTCAGCCTTAAAGCCTAAAGTTTCATAGAAATGGACAACCGAAAGCATGGCGTGCATAATCATTTTGGAAAAACCAGCTTTTTTAGCACGTCTTTCGGCATAAGCAACCATGGTATGACCGACCCCTTCACGTTGATATTTAGTATTAACGGCAACCTGCATAAGGCGAATCTCTTTGTCGTTTAAGGGAATCATCATCAAACCGCCGACTAATTTGTCATCAAGGCTTTCAATACAGCCGATGTGGATATAACCAATCTCTTTTTCGCGGTAGCTGTCCAGAAATTTTAGTCCCAAAGGTTCGAGAAGTACTTTGTAGCGTAGTTCTACAAGCTCGTCATAGCGCGCAGATCCAAAGTCTATATCAATCATTTTTTTCATCATAATTCTCCTCAATTCTTTTGGGTATATATTTAATTATTATCATATTTCATTGTTACAATCAATAATATATTGATAAAAGCTTTTTTTTATTTTATTTATTGAAGTCAATATGAAATGAAAGATGAAGAATGACCCGCGATTTAAGTTTGATAAGAAATTTTGCAATTATTGCCCATATTGACCATGGAAAATCTACGCTTGCCGACAGATTGATTGAATATTGTGGCGGTCTGAGTTCGCGTGAAATGCAGGAGCAAGTGCTTGATTCAATGGATATTGAGCGTGAGCGTGGTATTACAATTAAGGCGCAGACCGTGCGTTTGAACTATCATGCCAAAGATGGAAAAGATTATCAGCTTAATTTGATGGATACTCCGGGGCATGTGGATTTTTCGTATGAAGTTAGTCGCTCGTTGGCATCGTGTGAGGGCTCTGTTTTGGTAGTTGATGCGACTCAGGGAGTTGAGGCGCAGACGTTGGCTAATGTGTATTTGGCAATAAATAATAATCATGAAATTGTACCGGTTCTAAACAAAATTGATTTGCCGTCGGCAGAACCGGATAAAGTACGCCAACAAATTGAGGACGTTATCGGGCTTGATGCATCTGATGCGATTGAAACTTCAGGTAAAACCGGATTGGGTGTGCAGGATTTGTTGGAAGCAATAGTAAAACGTCTGCCTGCTCCGAAAGGAAACGAAGACCAACCGCTGAAAGCGTTGCTTATTGACAGTTGGTATGACAGCTATTTGGGAGTGATTATTCTGGTGCGGATTCATGATGGAATAATCAAGAAAAAACAGCAAATCCGTATGATGTCAAACGGTGCAACATATCAAATTGATAAAGTCGGTGTGTTTACGCCCAAGATGCAGGATGTTGAGGCGCTTTATCCAGGGGAAATAGGTTTTATTACCGCAAGCATTAAAAGTGTGAGTGATTGTCATATCGGTGATACAATTACCGACAACAAAGTTCCGTGTATTGAGCCTTTGCAAGGGTTTAAGCCTTCGGTGCCGGTGGTGTTCTGTTCTATTTTTCCGGTGGATAGCAGTCAATATGACAATTTGAAAGATGCTTTGGCAAAATTGAAACTAAACGATGCTAGTATTGATTATCAAAATGAAAATTCTGCTGCTTTGGGTTTGGGTTTCAGATGCGGTTTTTTAGGCTTGTTGCATATGGAAATTATCCAAGAGCGTTTAGGACGTGAATTTGACTTGGATTTAATAACAACTGCGCCGTCAGTAGCGTATAAAATCAATTTGACTTCTGGACAGCAAATAACATTACATAATCCTGCCGATATGCCAGATTTGACGACTGTGTCTTCGATTGAAGAACCGGTGGTAAAAGCAACAATTTTGGTACCTGATGAATATTTGGGAGCGGTCTTAAAACTTTGCAACGATCGACGCGGTGAACAAGAAGAACTGACTTATGTGGGGTCGCGTGCGATGGTGGTTTATCGTATTCCGCTAAACGAAATTGTGTTTGATTTTTATGATAGATTAAAATCAATTACCAGTGGATATGCAAGCTTTGATTACGAATTAGTGGGGAATCAGGTTTCAGATTTAGTAAAGGTGCAGATTTTGATTAATGAAGAGCCGGTTGATGCGTTGGCATTTTTATGCCACAGGTTGGAAGCCGAATCGCGCGGACGACAAATTTGTGAAAGATTAAAAGATCTTATTCCGCGGCATTTGTTTAAAATTCCTATTCAGGCAGCAATCGGAGGAAGGGTGATTGCACGTGAAACTATTTCGGCTTTGCGAAAGGATGTTACTGCAAAATGTTATGGCGGTGATATTACTCGTAAACGCAAATTGTTGGATAAGCAGAAAAAAGGTAAACAGCGTATGCGCCAGTTCGGAAAAGTTGAAATTCCGCAATCAGCGTTTATTGAAGCATTGCGCATAGGAGATCAGTAAAAAAACGGGAAAAATCCCGTTTTTTTATTGTAATCTGGTTTTAAGTTTGTTCCAACCGCTGTTTTGCCGAGCTGTTTCTTCATCTTGTTGCTCGACTTTTTTCTGAGTTTCGGTTTGCCATTTGCGTATAGGTTCGCTGTCTTTTTTGACTAATTTACGCTGATCTTCACTTTGTATGGTGCCATTAGGAGCGGTCTGGTTGAGCAAAGCCGGAGAAATAAATTCCTGATGGCGTGAATTCATGTTTTTGACAGTTTCTTCAATATATTTGGCTCCCGGACGAAAGTTATAAGCGTTGGTTCTGTCGCCATAGAATACGGCTACGGCATGACATGGTGAGGATAATAAAACATCAGTATGGTCGACACCGCGAACAAAACGGAACATTATTTTTGGTTGCACAACACAGTTTTCAGATGATGTAAAATCAACCGAATCAGCAGCAGAAAAAAGATTGCGACGGATTGTATCAATTTCTTCTGCAGATAATGTGCCGCAAAAACCACGAATCGGAAAACCGTCTAGAATGTAACCCAAATAGTCTTCATCTTTAGGGAAAATCTCATAACAAAAAGCTTGTTCAGCTTCAAAAATGTTTTTCATTGCAAAGCTGTTAATTTCATCTGCAAAACGTTTCAGCGGTGTTTTGGGGAGAGGTTCAGGCTTTTTTTCCTGCCAAGGGTTTTCATTTGATGAGAAAAACGGTGTGCCAATAGGTAACTGTGCGCAAGCGTTATAAACAAATGCAAAACTCAAAAGCAACGAAAGTACAATTTTGTTATACATATAGATTCTCCAATAATTAGGTTATACTATTATTATAATCCTATAAGGCAGATTTACAAGAAAATTGTTATTTTCGTACCAAAGGTTTGTATCTGATAGCATGCGGATTACAAGCATCATCACCTAAGCGGGCGCGTTTGTCTTTTTCATATTCTTCAAAATTGCCTTCAAACCAAACGACTTTGCTGTCGCCTTCGTATGCCAAAATATGAGTAGCGAGGCGATCCAAAAACCAACGGTCGTGTGAGGTTACCAGAACGCAACCGGGGTAGTTCATAATGCCTTCTTCAAGCGAACGCAGAGTATCGACATCCAAATCATTTGTAGGCTCATCAAGCAGTATTACGTTGGCGCCTTTACGGAGCATTTTGGCTAAGTGCACGCGGTTGCGTTCACCGCCGGAAAGCTGTCCGACTTTTTTCTGTTGGTCAGTACCTTTGAAATTAAACTGTCCGACGTAAGCACGAGAAGGAAATTCTTTTTTACCCAAGTTTATCATATCTTGTCCGTCAGAAATTTCTTCCCAAATGGTTTTATTGGGGTCAAGTTCGTCACGGCTTTGGTCAACATAGCCGAGATCAACGGTATCGCCAAGGCGGATTGTACCGGAATCGGGTTTTTCTTGTCCGGTAATCATGCGGAACAAGGTGGTTTTGCCGGCTCCGTTCGGTCCAATAATACCAACAATAGCTCCCCGAGGAATTTTGAATGACAAGTCGTCAATCAGCATACGGTTACCATAACCTTTGGAAATATGGTCGGCTTCAATTACCAAATCACCAAGGCGTTCGGTCATTGGAATATTGATATTTGCGGTGGTGATTTTATCTTTAGTTGAGGCTTGTAGTAGTTCTTCATAAGCGTTAATACGAGCCTTGGATTTTGCTTGTCGGGCTTTGGGGTTTTTCTTAATCCATTCAAGTTCATTGGCGAGAGTACGCTGGCGAGCTGATTCTTCTTTTTCTTCTTGTTCGAGACGCTTTCTCTTTTGTTCTAACCATGAAGAGTAGTTGCCTTCATAAGGTATGCCCTGTCCACGATCAAGCTCTAAAATCCACCCGGTTACGTTGTCCAAGAAATAGCGATCGTGGGTTACCATGACAACGGTTCCGTTGTAATTTTGAAGATGTTTTTCCAACCATGCAACAGATTCGGCATCTAAGTGGTTGGTTGGCTCATCAAGTAGTAATAAATCAGGCTTTTGTAATAATAAGCGACAAAGAGCAACGCGACGTTTTTCACCGCCGGATAACTTGGTAACATCGCTTTCGGCAGGAGGACAACGCAAGGCATCCATAGCTATTTGTACATTTCTTTCCAAATCCCATCCGTTGCAGGCATCAATTTTTTCTTGCAATTCGGCTTGTTTTTCGATGAGGGCATTCATTTCGTCGTCGGTCATGGGCTCAGCAAAACGAGCGGATACGTCCTCAAACTCTTTGAGCAAATTGCGAGTTTCACCAAGGCCATCCATAATGTTTTCAATTACATTTTTAGAGGGATCAAGTTTTGGTTCCTGTTCAAGATATCCGACCTTTACACCTTCGGCAGGCCAGGCTTCGCCATTAAATTCTTTATCAACACCGGCCATAATTTTAAGCAATGTTGATTTTCCGGCACCATTAACGCCGAGAACGCCAATTTTTGCTCCGGGAAAAAATGATAAGGTTATGCCTTTGAAAAGCTCCTTTCCTCCCGGAAAAACTTTGGTAAGGTTTTGCATTACATAAATGTATTGATACGATGCCATGATAAGTTTTGCTCCATAAAATTAACGATTTTTGTTACTGATGTGACGGACACGACTTTTTTCAATATTTGGTGTCGGCTGAGGTTGCAGTTGTGCAGAATATGCCTGGGTGGGTTGAGGTGCAGGTATATTTTGCGGTTGTAAAACTGTTTGAGTTGCCATTTGTTTGCGAGGTGCAGAAGTAGTTTTGTTTTTGTTGTTCTGGTATATGGTCATAGCGTTTTCGCGATTGATATTTTCGTCTTCTTTTAGCATTGTAGCATCATATGGGTGACGTGGGCGAAAAACCTTACCGTCATACATTTTGATTGTGCCATCACGATAAAGAGTGGTCTTAAAAATTTTTTGTTTATCAAAACGGGCGTTGATTTCGTCGCAATCAATAAGATTTTTCTTTTGTTTTGATACAAATGCTTCTACTTTTGCAGAGTTAAAAGCTCTCATTCCCTTTTCCTGCATTTGGTCGCTGATGGCTTTGGTAACAAGAATGGCGCGAGCCAGCATTTCAAAGGTTTCATATTTAGGAGAACCGCAAGCCATAGCTGTTCCAGAAACGGTTCCCAGAGCCTGCATTTCATCCAAATAGGCTATAGTAGAGCCGTTTTGAGCCCGCGCTTGATTACTGATTAATAAAAAAAGTGCAAATAAGGCAATTATTTTATTCATTTTTTATTTTTCCTGTTCGATTAGGGCATATTATAGGTAAAATATTTTAGTTTGCAAATAATCTTTAAGAGAAGCTAAAAATATGGTTGACAAGTGTTGTGTTTTATCATAAGTTTCAGCCAAATATTGTGTAAAGGAAATGTGTTATGAAATTGTTTAGTTCTTTAAAATCTAAGAAAAATCGCGATAAAGACTGCAAAATTGTTCGTCGTAAAGGTCGCATTTTTATCATTAATAAGAAGAATCCTAAGTTTAAGGCTTGCCAAGGATAAAAACGCATATAACAAGCTCATCCAGAGCTAAAATTGCGAAATCAGAAGTTGCCTTATGGGCTTCTAATTCATAAAAACTCTTTAGATAGATTACATATGTTTGTGTCGCTAAAGAGTTTTTTTATTATCACTTTATATACTTCGTGCTTATCTGAGGCTGTTGCAAAAAAAATTGACATTTAGTGGTTTGACTATATATCATATTTGTAATGGTAACTATTAATAAATTAAGACTATTTTTTATGCGAAAAATTATTAAGAAAAGAAAACCATTTTTTATGAAATTTAGTGAAATTACTTTTTCCTGTAATGGTCACAAAATTAAAGCTGAGACCAATGCCGGCGCAGCTGTACGGCGTGCAGTGGCAGAAGCCTCAAGATTGGCTCGCGAGCTTAACACGGTTGTTATTCTTGCTTACAATGGTGATCGAATTATGATTGGTCCACGCGCTAAACCATATAACATAATGGGGCGGAGGGCAAGAAGACATAATGTCAGGCACTAATTGTTTACAACAAAGCCCACCAATCGGTGGGCTTTGTTGTGTTTAGTTATGGTAAAAGCGGCGACCATGCAGGGTCAGAAGCATCTGCCGGTGTTACAATCATACGTTCATTGTATCCGGTAAGGTCGATAGAATACAGTTTTACCGGAGCAGAGTTTCGACCATTGCCACGGTCTTGACGGAAATACATTAATACACGACCATTCGGTGCCCAGACAGGAGCTTCTACTAAATATCCGCTAGTAATCAAACGCTCACCGCTACCGTCAGGGTACATTACACCGATGTAGAATTGTCCGTCTGCCATCTTGGTAAAGGCAATATAGTCTCCACGCGGAGACCATACCGGTGTTGCATAACGCCCCTTGCCGTAACTGATACGGTGTACATCGCTACCGTCGGCATTCATGACATAAAGTTGTTGGTTTCCGCCACGGTCAGAGTTGAAAACAATCTTTGAACCGTCAGGTGAATAACTTGGTGAGGTATCGATTGCAGAACCTGTGGTGAGTTGTTTGCTCTTGCCACTCTTTAAGTCCATTTCATAAATGTTGGTTATACCGTTTTGGGCGTAGCTGAGCAACAATTTTGAGCTGTCAGGTGAAAATACCGGAGCAAAAGTCATGCCTTTGAATTGTCCGACCAATCTTTGGCTACCGCTTTCGATGTCAAGAATGTAAACACGAGGTTTATCACCGGCAAAAGAAAGATAAGATACTTTTTGCAAGTTTGGTGAAAAACGAGGTGTTAAGGCCATAGCCGCACCATTGGTCAAAAATTTGTGATTTTCACCATCTTGATCCATAATGGCAAGACGTTTGATGCGGCGGGTGGCCGGACCGCTTTCGGAAATATAAACGATACGTGTGTCAAAATATCCTTTTTCACCGGTAAGTTGTTCGTAAATGGCATCAGCTATGACGTGAGCAACACGACGCCAATTGTCTTTGGTGGTGGTGAAGGACTGTCCTTTTAGCTGTTCTTCAGCAAAAACATCCCAAAGTCTAAACTCGATTTTGAGGCTGTTGGCACCGGTTTCGGTAATGGCACTTTGAACCAATGCTAAAGCGTTGATGGCTTGCCAGTCGGCAAATACAGGCATTTCATCAATGGATTTGAATTTTTGAATATAGCTTTTTTCTGAAATTATGCGAAAGAGGCCTGATCTTTCCAAATCGGCAACTACAACTTCGCGAATCTGCTCTCCGTAGTTTGAAGCACTGCTGTTGCTTCCGACCATTGGGGCAATAGCAATAGGCATAGGGTCACGCATAGCGCCATTAACATCAATCATGAGTTCGGCACGGGCAGGTATTGCAAATATAAGCAATAACAAAGATAACAGAGAAAATTTTTTCATTTTTATAACTTTCACAATTTAGGATTTTACTTAATCTAGAAGTTAGTATAACATTATTAAAAATTCATTAGCAAGAGGGGAATTTATTTGATGAATTTGTTAGATTTTAAACAGAAACTGCCGACTAAAAAAGCAATTATAGGCTTTGACTTTGGAACCAAAAGGTTGGGAGTGGCAGTTTCAGATTTAACATGTACAATTGCCAGTTCATATACAATTATTGAGCGTAAAAATAAGCATGCCGATATTGAAAAAATTAAGAAAATAATTGCTGAGAAAGAAGTAGGCGGCATGGTGTTCGGTCTGCCGTTGCAAATGGACGGGCAAGAGGGAGAGGTAGCTACAGAAGCACGAAAGTTTGCCGATTTTGTGGCTAATGAAACCGGGCTGCCTTGTGCATTTTGGGATGAGCGTTTGTCGTCATCGGCAGTGGAAAGTTTTTTAATTCAGGAGGTGGATATGTCGCGTGCTAAGCGCAAGAAAATACTTGATGCATCGGCGGCGTCGTATATTTTGCAAGGATTTTTGGATGCATTAAAAAAAGCCTGATTTTTATCAGGCTTTTTGATGATTAATCTTCTTCGCCGACGTACATGCCGGTAAGGCGGGCCGCTTTAACAAAATCACTTTTAACGTCGAGGAGAGTTGTCCCCTCTCTAACAACTTCATCAAGGTCATAATCACATATTTTATTGTTTTTCCATGCAACCATGCGGTTGGTTTTGCCAGCCTCTAACATTTGGACAGCGTGAGCACCAAACATGGTAGCCAAAACACGGTCAACAGCGGAAGGATTACCTGAGCGTTGCATATGTCCCAAAGTTGTTACTCGGGTTTGAAATTCCTGGCAACGTTTGTTGATTTCGGTGCTTAAATATTGTCCAATTCCACCATAGACATTTTCGCCAATTTTGTTGGTGTTAGACGATACATGTTTGCCATCTTCACGTTTTACGCCTTCGGAAACTACAATAAGTGCATAATTGCGCCCATTTTTTTTGATGGACTTTAGTTTTTTGACAATGGAATCGATTTTGTAGGGAATTTCAGGTACAAGGCAGATGTCAGCCATGCCGGAAAGTCCGGCATGCATAGCCAGGTGTCCGGCATCACGTCCCATAACTTCAAGGATTATGGCGCGGTTGTGGGAACGTGCAGTAAGCAACAAACTGTCAAGGGCTTCACAGCAAACCTGGCAAGCTGTCGCGAATCCGACAGAAGAATCGGTGATTGGGGTGTCATTATCAATTGTTTTTGGTATGCCAACCATTTTTATGCCGGCTTTGTGGCAATAATTGCTGACTATGTTCATCGAACCGTCACCGCCGACAACAACCAAAGCGTCAAGCCCGAGTTCACGAGCACCTTCGCCGAAAGTTTTAGAAATGCTTTCCACCGACTCGAGTTTTACACCGCTGTTTAATGAGCCGAGATATGAACCGCTCAAACGTGGCCACGGGGTGTTGGAAAAATTTTCAGGAGTTAGAATTTCATATTGTAATGGACGTTTGGTCAGACCATCAGTTCCAAATTTGATGCCGTAAATTTCCCAACCTTTGAGAGAGGCTGCATTTACAACAGATCTGATAACAGCGTTAAGACCGGCACAATCTCCACCACTAGTTAAAATACCGATTCTTTTGATATTACTCATAGTCGTACTCCTATATCAATTTATGGTTGATTAATTATCATAAATGTGGTACATTTCAATATAAATTTTGTAAAAGAAGAATAACTTTTGGTCAATAAGCTTTTAGCGTTGTTAGGATTAGTATAATATGGTAAAAAATGAGAATCTAGGTAAACTCCAACATCAGCTTTGTGAATTGAAGTTGGAGGAACGCAGAGTTTGTTCTGATATCAGGCATTTGGTGGCTCGTAATAATACAATCGATTTTACTAAAGCCAGACAGCTGAATGCATTGCGTAGCGGTGTGAAAAAGAAAATTGCAACAGTTGAAGCTAAAATTATGCCTAATATTATTGCATAAAATTGTTGCATTTGTTTTTTTTGTGTGATATTTAGCACGCAATGTTTAATTTTTTAGAAGTTGAAATGAGGTGATTTAAGTGGTTCAAGTTACTGTTATCGGTAATGATGTTGGTCAGTCTTTGAAAGTTTTGAAAAAGAAAATGCAACGTGAAGGTATTTTCCGTGAAATGAAACTGAGACGTTGCCACGAAAAGAACTGTGAAAAAAAAGCTCGCCGTCAGGCTGAAGCTATCCGCAGATCTCGTAAACAGCTTCGTAAACGTTTGGATACTGAAGGATTCTAGTTTCCAGTGTTTTTTATAAGACCTCCCCAATGGGGAGGTTTTTTGTTTTATTTTCGGTTTTTATTTGTTATAAGGGTAAAAAAAGGAGCGATTGATGGCGGAATTTTTTGATATTTTGGATGAACAGGGTAATAAAACCGGAAAAATAAAAGCTCGATCAGAAGTCCATAGAGATGGAGATTGGCATAAATCTATTCATATATGGATTGTAAATGATAAAGATGAAATTCTTATGCAGAGAAGAAGTCCGAATAAGGATAGCCATCCTAATATGTGGGATATTTCAAGTGCTGGACATTTGACTGCCGGAGATGAGCCCTTGCAAGGAGCAATCAGAGAAATAAAAGAAGAGTTGGGAGTTGATGTTTTGCCTTCTCAACTCAAGCTTATCGGGATAATAAAAGCGACTGAAATATGTGGTCCGACGTTTATAAATAATGAGTTTAATGATATTTATTTGCTTCGATTGTCGTTGGATTTAAGCAAAATAGTACTTCAGGAAGAGGAAGTGGCGGAAGTTAAATATATTTCTGTTGATGAATTTAGAAATATGGTAAAAAACAAAGACGGAACCCTGGTAATGCATGATGATGAGTTTAAGATACTCTTTGAGGCTTTAGGGTATAAGTTGTAGGGATTGTCGAATCGCCAAGCAATCTGAAAAAATTTGAAGATCATGGATGTTTTCTGGTGAAAACGAGAGATGAGTTGTTAGGTTGATTGGAGCGATGACGGTTATTTTTTAGGAATGATATAAATTAAAATAAAAAAACGCTCGAAATTCTCGAGCGTTTGAAATGTAATTACAAGAAAAGATTACTTCATTTTCTTTTCAACAAATTCTTCGTGTTTACGAGTTTTCTTGTCATATTTTTTCAAGGTAAGCTTTTCCGGATGGGTTCTCGGATTTTTTTCAGCCAAGAAGAAGGTTCCGGTTCCGGCGGTGCTTTCCATTTTTATTTTTACTTTTACTGCTTTTGCCATTTCTAAATACTCTTAATCTAATGTTTATCCATTTATGTTTGGGTGTAATATATCGTTTTTTCTGCCCTTGTCAATAGCTTTTTTCGACGGTATCATGGCTTAATCTTTATCAGACCAAACTTTTTTTTGCCCTGAGCGATTTTGATTTGTCCGTCTTTGATGTCTTGAGCAGAAAAACTGTAGTTTTCGTCGTTGATGGTTTGATCATTGACTTTGATGCCGCCTTGTTTAATCAAGCGGCGGACTTCGCCTTTGCTGGCACACCAGCCAATTTCAACAACAGCATCAAGAACACTCAAACCATTGATGTCTGACTTGGTGATTGATGGAAGCTCACCGCCTAATCCGCCTTGTTCAAAAGTTTTGATGGCGGTGGTACGGGCGGCTTCGGCCTCAGCCTCACCACGACAAATTTTTGTAGCTTCAAAAGCCAAAATCTTTTTGGCTTCGTTGATTTCCTGGTCTTTTAAGGCTTCAAGACGAATGATCTCATCAATCGGCAAATCGGTAAAAATGCGCAGGCATTTGCCGACTTCATTATCGCCGATATTGCGGAAGTATTGGAAATAATCGTAAGAAGGAAGCTTGTCATCATTAATCCAAACAGCGTTGCCTTCTGATTTACCCATTTTTTTGCCGGCCGAATCGGTGATAATCGGGCTGGTGAAACCAAAAAGTTCAACATCGTATTTGCGGCGTCCGAGTTCGGTGCCGGAGGTAATATTACCCCATTGATCAGAGCCGGCAATTTGAGCGCGGCAGCCGTATTTTTGGTATAGTTCGCAAAAGTCATAACCTTGCAATAGCATGTAGTTGAACTCTAAAAATGACATGGGTTGTTCGCGCTCCAGGCGAGCTTTTACGCTGTCCATGGTAAGCATGCGGTTGACCGAATAGTAGGTGCCGATATCACGCAAAAAAGCAAGGTAATTAATGTCTTTGAACCAATCCCAGTTGTCAACCATGACGGCATCTGTTGCGCCATTGCCGAATTTTAGAAATTTTGAGAAAGATTTTTTTAAGCCTTCAACGTTGTGTTTTAAGGTTTCTTCACTCAAAAAAGGACGAAGTTTGTCTTTGCCGGAAGGGTCCCCGATGCGAGCGGTGGCTCCACCAACCAAAGTCAACGGCTTATGTCCGCATTTTTGGAACCAGCGTAACATCATCAAAGGTACAATATGCCCGACGTGTAAGCTGTCGCCGGTAGGATCAGAACCGAGATAGCCGACGGCCGGCGTGCCTTTTTGCTCGCATTCGTACAGATAGCTGTCGAATCCGGACTCATTAGTGCATTGGTTGTAAAAGCCACGTTCGACCATGATGTTGAAAAATTGTGATTTAAAGCTACTCATTATTCTTATCCTTGATTGAAAATATGCGGCTTATACTAGCATATAAATTGCGAATTTCAATAGTATGATTCCTTTTGTCGCAAAAAAATGATTTTGTCTATTGATTTTTTCTAAAAAGTGTGATATTGTCATGGTCAATAAACGTTATTATTAATCAATCAATATTTTTTTTATTATGAAGAAATTAGTATTATTTTTGGCGGTTGTAGCCGCATTGTGTATGCTCGCTTCGTGCGAGAAGTATGAGAGTAAGATTACTCCCCTTGATGGCACAAGTTTATCAACCTACAGTGCTATGGTGGATAATGTCGAGCTTATGGGACTCCAGACGGCAGACGGGAAGCACATTACCGAGCCGTTGTTCTCATCTTGTGAGGTCAATGGTGGCATAGTTAAGGCTACTTATGCCGGCGAACAGTTCCAACAGGCATTGTATGATGTCGATGGAAAAGTCATACAGGAAAAAGGTTATGTACAGTATGTGTCCCGTCCCGACGAGTTAAGCTACTATAAGTTATCCGGTAAGGGAGATGACTACCTTTATTTTCCCGCCAAAAGAGCTAAGGTCGGTCCGGTTCGTGGAACTGTTATAAACGTTGATTCAATGTTTATAGAGTACCGAGTAGATAAATTGTATGGTTTGCTGACTTATGAGAGTGTCGATGTTCTTGACGAGTTGGCAAGTCGAATCTATATCGGTCCTGATTTTGCTATTGCTCGGTGTGGGGATACGTACAAGAAGTACGATATGACCGGCAAATTCTTAGGAACGAAGCTGTCTCAGAGCGACATTAATTTTATTAAGGAGGCTAATGCGCGAGCGAACAGCTGGAAGAAAAAGTAAATTCGCCCGTGTGTATCACCCCTTATCTTCTGAGCGAGAGAACAGCTAGAAGAAAAACTAAACTAGCCCGTGTGTGTCCCCCCTTATCTTCGGATAAGGGGGGACACTGCTTTTAAAATTAGAAAAATTTTAACCGCTGTGTGATAGTATCAGAGCAAGAGGTTAAAAATGAACAGTATTAAAACAGTTAGCGCACTTGGTATTATGAGCTCGACTTCGTATGAGGGAATCGGGTTGGCGCAAATTGTAACCGATGGAATTGATATAAAAAGTTTTGGTCCGGCGTATATAACTCCGTTTGATGAAGAATTGTTAGAAAAAATTCGCAAGATTGACGGGCATAAGGCTGTCGAATCGCCGGAAATGGCTAATCAAATCAGAGAAGTTGAAATTGCTTTTACAAATTTTTGTGCCGAGTTGGTAAAAGGTTATAGAGAAGACCATAATGAATCAATTGATGTTATCGGTTTTGCCGGACATACGATTTGTCATAAGCCGATGGAACATTATACACATCAAATAGGTGATGGAAAAATGATGACAGAGCTTACAGGGATAAAAACCGTAAGTGGCTTTAGAAATGCAGATATTTTGAACGGAGGACAAGGGGCTCCGTTTACGCCGATTTATTATGAAGCCTTGACATCAAAATGTGTGCGTCCGTTGGTGGTGATTGATATTGGCGGAACAAGCCATATTTCGTGGTTTGGAGCAAATGGAGAAATAATAGCTTTTGTTTCTGGTCCCGGAAATGCTGTGATTAATGATTGGGTGATGAAACACGGGCGAATGAATGTTGATTATAACGGTAGACTGGCGATTTTGGGTAAAATTGATGAACATATTCTGACCAGTCTGATGCATCATAAATATTTGAGTCAATTGCCACCTAAAGCCTGTGATCGAACAATGTTTAATGAAAAAATGGAACATCTTGAAGGGTTAAGCCTGGAAGATGGGGCGGCAACGGCAACAGCCTTTGTGGCGGAATCAATCGTTGCGGCAATGGCGCAATTTTTGCCCGAACAACCAAAAGAGGTTTATGTTTGTGGCGGTGGTGCCAAAAATCCGACGTTAATGCGTTTTTTGCGACAGAGGTTGCCGGGGATGGTTGTTAAAACGACTGATGAAAAAGGGTGGAATGTTGATGCAATAGATGCGCAAGCGGCAGCATTTTGGGCAGTTAGACGTTTGAACCATTTGCCTTTGAGTTATCCTTTTACGACCGGAGTGCCGATGCCGTGTATTTGTGGAGAGTTGTTTGAAAAATAATTTTTGAAAAAAGTTTGCTAATTGTTATTGCAAAAATTATGATGTGAATATATTATGTTACTTTAACAAGAATTATTGAATAATTATGAAAAGGATTATTTTTTTTGGAGTGATTCTTCTTGCGGTACTTGGCATGGACAGGTATTCGCGTGAGGAAAAAGATGTTGGTCCGCTCAAGGGGGCAATTTGTACGGTGTTTTCCAAAAAGATGGAAGACAACAAAGTGTTATTCGGCATCAGGTGTGATAGTATTAACTTCAAAACCGATGCTAAGTATCCTGAAGAACCGTTTGTCCTCGAGAATGGATATGTTGTCGCCCAAAGAGATGGCATGTACGACATTTTCTTTCCCTCAATGAAGGAACTGTTACCAGAAGTGAACAAGAGTAGTTACCTCTGCAAAGATACGTACTTTGTGGTTGAGGATGACTATTATCAAGAATATGTCGTTTTTAGTGAAGATAGTATCGTTGGTCCATGCAGTATGCTTGATATCGTGCGGTATGATAATCAGGATTTTATCTACATTAAAGACGAATATGGATTTTTGAAATTGTTTACTTTAAACGGAGAAGAATTCATCCCCGATCAACCGGAGATTCAGGAGATTGTTTTTGTAACGGATACGCTTGACACAAGAGTTGAGAAGTATCTGTTTGTTAAAACGGACGCTTGGATAAAGGTGGTCAGGGGAGAATTATTAGATTCGGTAGATGTTGCACTTGTTGATTCTTTGAAGTTTAGTGACGGCTTTCAGGTTTTGGCAGACGGCATCTCAAAATTATTTAAAAAGAACTGAGAAGCCCTTACTCCGCGGAGTTAGGGCTTCTCCATTTTAAACATAAGCTTGATGTTTGATGGGGACAAGGTAATCATTTATGGTTTCATTGGTTTGCCAATCGGCCTCAATGATTACTATCGAATCGGCATTTTGTAAAACCGGAATTATTTGCGTATTAAGATAATCAAGCAAAAGTACGTCTTGAGAGTTGCGATATAAAAAAGCGTGATCGCTGCCGTCGTATAAAATGTAAGGTTTTAGAGGGTTGCCTTTTTGCGGGCGCAGTAAAATCGCGGCTTTGCCGTTGAGTGATACAATAAATTTATAGGCTTCAGCGTGTTGCATTAAAGACGACTTTTTGCAGCTTTTGCGAGGTATGCAACAGCGGATGTTGCAAATTCTCCGGTTTTATTAACACCGGTTTTTGCGGCTTTGGTGGCATGTTTGAGCATGGATTCTCCAACGTTTATCCCCGCTTTGCTACCGGAAAACTCTTCAGCTAAGTTCTTCGCACTACCAAGGAGGTCTTTGCTCAAGTCTATGCCACAATTTATAATGTAGCATGTTCCGTCAATGCCCCATTTAGCCAGGGTAGCAGCAACATCAATTACTCCGGAGACTATTTTTTTAGCGGTACTCGGTTGCCGGTTCTGATTTTGAGTTTGGGTATTTCCGGTTTGTGTAACTGTTATGGGCATATTAAAGTCCTCCAATAAGATATAGACAAAATATATCACATTTTTATAGCAGAGTCAATTGTAGTATTTTATAAGTATAAAAACTTGACTTGGAATGTTGTTTGTATTAGATTTGTTTCCAGCTCATAAAGGAAGAAAAGCCGATGAAAAACTTTTTGATATATATACCTGCGATTATTATCCCTTAGGGGATATGCTTTTCTTTATATAAAATTTTCTTACAATTCAAACAATCACAATCAATTTAATATATGTAATCATAGGGGTTAAACATGACCAAATATTACCCAGAAGTAAAGGCAAAGCCGGACTTTGTCGAGTTGGAAAAAGAAGTTCTTAAGTTTTGGGACGAAGACAAAACATTTGAAAAATCAGTGCACAATCGTGATGGTGCGGCAGAGTTCGTTTTTTATGACGGTCCTCCGTTTGCCAACGGAACACCGCACTACGGACATATTATGGTATCTTATGTAAAAGATGTGGTCGCTCGTTTTCAGACAATGTTGGGCAAAAAGGTTGACCGCCGTTTGGGCTGGGATTGCCATGGTCTGCCGGCTGAAATGTCTGCAGAAAAACAACTGGGTGTTTCAGGTCGCAAACAAATTGAAGAATTCGGTGTTGAAAAGTTTAATGATTTTTGCCGTTCCGATGTGTTGAAGTACTCGGGAATTTGGGTAGAAATGTTCAAACGAATCGGTCGCTGGGTTGATTTTTCACGCGATTATAAAACCATGGATTTGCCGTTTATGGAGAGCGTTATCAATAACTTTAAACGTCTTTATGAAAAAGGTTTGATTTATGAAGATTTTAGAGTTTTGCCGTATTCGTGGGCGGCAGAAACCCCATTGTCTAACTTTGAGGTCAATCTCGGCTATCAGGACAAAACTGATAATGCTATTACCATTCTATTTAAACTTGAAAACGGCATGAAAATTTTGGTTTGGACAACAACGCCATGGACTTTGCCTTCTAATTTGATGTTGGCAGTCGGCAAAGATATCGACTATGCCGTTATGGAAGAAGACGGGCAGAAATATATTTTGGCGGAAGCATTGCTCGGACGTTATAAAAAGCAACTTGAAAAGGCAACTAAAGTCGGTTCAATGAAGGGTGCGGACTTGGTCGGAATGAGCTATGAGCCGATGTTCCCGTATTTTAAGAACTTGAAAGAAAAGGGTTGTTTTAAGGTTTTATCCGGCGAGTTTGTTTCGGTTGAAGACGGTACCGGCGTTGTTCATATTGCACCGGGTTTCGGTCAAGACGACTTTGACGTTTGTCGTGCTTATGACAGCAATTTCCCGGTTGTATGTCCTGTAGATGAGGCCGGTAAATTTACGGCAGAAGTATATGATTATGAGGGTAAACAAGTTTTTGAGACCAATGAACCGATTATGCAATGGCTGAAAGAAAACGGTTTGTTGGTTAAAAAAGAGCAATATACTCACTCCTATCCGTTCTGCTGGAGAACTGATACTCCGTTAATCTATAAGGCGATGTCTTCTTGGTTTGTTAAGGTTACGGATTTCAGAGATGAAATGGTTAAAAATAACCAAGAGATTAATTGGGTTCCGGATCATATCAGAGACGGGCGTTTTGGTAAATGGTTGGAAGGCGCTCGCGACTGGTCAATTTCACGTAATCGTTTTTGGGGAACACCAATACCGGTTTGGAAATCAGATAATCCGAAATTTCCGCGAATCGATGTATTGGGTTCAATAGCAGAAATCAAAGAAAAAACCGGCGTTGAGGTTACAAATCTGCATAAGCCGTATATTGATGATGTTGTTTATCCGAATCCTGATGATCCGTCAGGTCAAACAATGATGAGACGCGTAAGCGATGTGTTTGACTGTTGGTTTGAATCGGGATCAATGCCATATGCGCAAGTGCATTATCCGTTTGAAAACAAAGAATGGTTTGAAGAGCATTTCCCGGCAGACTTTATTGTGGAAGCGATTGATCAGACCAGAGGTTGGTTCTATACTCTCACGGTTCTTTCAACGGCTTTGCATAATCGTCCGGCGTTCAAAAACTGTATCTGCACAGGTTTGCTGATGGCTGAAGGCGGGCAGAAATTGTCAAAACGCTTGAAAAATTATCCTGATCCAAATGAGGTATTGGAAAATATCGGCTCTGATACATTGCGTTGGTTCTTGGTGTCATCACCGGTTTTGAAAGGCGGTAACTTGGCGGTTGATAAAGAGGGAAAAGAAATCGTAAAAGCGGCTCGTGTAGCGCAAATTCCGCTGTGGAATGCTTTCTATTTCTTTACCTTGTATGCAAATGCCGAAGGTTATAAGGCCAAAGAGGTAAATAGTTCTACGGAATCGCTTGATAATTATATCTTGGCCAAGCTGAAGCATGTAGGGACGGTTGTTAAGAATGGACTTAATACCTATGATGTGGCTGTTGCCTGCAATGAAATTGCCGCATTTATGGAGATTTTGAACAACTGGTATATTCGTCGTACCCGTGATCGTTTTTGGGAAGGTGATACACAGGCTTTTGATGTGCTTTATACTGTTTTAGTAAATCTGAGCAAAATTTTGGCACCATTAATGCCATTTGTTTGCGAATATGTTTATAAAAATCTGACAGGTGAGGAATCGGTTCATTTGGTAGATTATCCAAGTCTTAATGCAATATCTGATAATAAGGAATTGATGGAAGAAATGGACTTTTTGCAGGATTTATGCTCTGCAGGCAAATTTATTCGTGAAGAAAAAAATTTGCGTAACCGTCTGCCTCTTGCAAGCATGACACTCGTCGGGCGCCATTTGAAAGAAGAATATCAGGAAATTGTCAAAGATGAACTGAATGTTAAACAAGTTTTGTTTGATGATAATTTAGAAAACTATGCAACCAAGCGTATATATTTGTATACGCCGTTGTTGGGTAAAGCTCTCGGTAAAGATATGGGCGCAGTTATGGCGGCATATAAACAAGGTCAATGGGAGTTGAATGCTGACGGAACACTTAATATCGGCGGTAAGAATCTGACCAATGACTTGTTTGAAGTTCGTTTGGAAATGAAAGATGGTGTAGCAGGACAGGCTTTTGCGGAAAACAAAGCCTTGGTTATGCTTGATACCAATGTTACAGATGAACTCAAGCGTGAGGGAATGGCTCGTGACTTTATTCGTTTGGTGCAAACTTTACGTAAAGATAAAAACTTTAATATTTCTGACCGTATAGAGTTGCATTGGCAGACATCAGATCAGACTCTGGCAACAGCTCTGAAGGAAAATGAGAACTATATTGCCGAACAAGTTTTGGCAGTAAAAGTTGATAGTGTATGTGCTCATGGCACAACAGCAGATATTGAAGGTTTGAGCGTTTGCTTTGATGCGGAGGTAGTTACCTCAATGTCTAAAGGAGCATAAATGCGATTAGCATTGTTTCAACCCGACATGCCACAAAATACAGGTACCATGCTCAGGCTTGGTGCCTGTGTTAATGTGGAAGTTGATATTATAGAGCCGTGCGGCTTTGTTTTTAGTGAGCATGCCTTGCGTCGCTATGGAATGGATTATTTGGAGTTGGTAAAATATCGCCGTCATAATTCATGGGAGGATTTTTTGGAGTTTGCAAAATCTCATCCTGATGAGTATGGGCGAATCGTGTTGCTGACGACAAAATCACAAGTGCCATATACGGAATTTGAGTTTAAGCCGAATGACGTACTACTTTTGGGACGTGAGAGTGCCGGTGTGCCGGAAACCGTTCACAAAAAAGTGGATGCAAGACTGGTTATCCCGATGACAGAAGTTGCCCGCTCAATTAATGTTGCTGTTTCGGCAACTATGGTGTTGGGAGAGGCTTTGCGGCAGACTAATTTGTTTCCGATTAAAAATAATTTTTGTCAAAATCAAAAAAATACTGGATTTAAGTAAAAAAATGTGGTATATTGCCCTGTGTCTTGCAGAAAACAAGGCATTTGAGTTTTTAGTTCAAGATAGTGGAAAAATAACATGGTTAAAAAGACAACATCGAAAATTGCTTTTAACTCCGGAGAGTATGTAGTCTATCCGGCTCAAGGGGTTGGTAAAGTCGCCGATATTTATAAACAAAATATCGGTGGTTCGGAGTTGGAATTGATCGTTGTTAATTTTGATAAGGATAAAATGACGTTACGTGTTCCGTTGGCAAAAGCCGGCTTGAACGGGTTGCGCAAGATATCCGACAACTCAGTAATGAGCGATGCTCTTGAGATTCTAAAAGGTAAGGCCAAAGTTAAAAAAGTTATGTGGTCGCGCCGTGCTCAGGAGTATGAAAACAAAATCAATTCCGGAAACCCTGCCGCAATAGCGGAAGTTGTTCGTGATTTGCATCGTCGTGAAAATTTGGCAGAGCAGTCTTATAGCGAAAGACAAATCTATGAGCAGGCTCTTGACAGGTTATCAAGTGAGTATGCAATTTGTCAGAACATTTCTTCGGAAGAAGCAACTAAAAAATTGTTGGATATATTGGCTGCTGCCGCTCCAACAGTTTGAACGTATCAAACACTCAATAAAAAAGCCTCCTCAAAAGGAGGCTTTTTTATTGATTTTAGAGAAAAACTATTCGCATTTATAATATCCGTGACAACCACCGGTAGGCTTGCGCATCATTGTTCTGCATTGAGAAGCAGTATAAATGGCTTCTTGCGGACAACAATATTTGAAATATTGTGAGTTTATGGGGCAACTTTCAACACCGTGTTCGCCGGCAGGGCATGATGTCTGGGTATATCCCATGGACGGACAAGTCCTAAAGGTAGATGAATGCGTGCTACTGTTAGAGGTATCACGCTGTGTGTGGCTTTTCGAGTCGATAATGAACTGAGCTCTTGCAAAAGCATTTGCAGCAATCAGTACACAAAACAACAAGGTTAAAAATCCAACTACTTTACGCATAACAAATCTCCATATTGCCATACTAAATATAGTATAACGCAAATTATAAAAAAATTCAATAAAAATTCACATATAGTAGTTGACAAAGAGAGCGATTTTGGCGACACTGAGAGTACAAAATCAATTATTAATAAGCTTATGGATATTAAAAATTTAGACGAGCAAATTGCTTTGGTGAGACACCACTCGTTAAAGGAGTTTCGTCAGTACATCGAAGAATTTGCTTTGAAAGAAAAGGCTGTGCAGATGCTTTTTAATAAGGAGACCAAAGATGGTCTTAAAAAGTTTGAAGCTTATATCGAAAAATACGAGCAGTTGCCGGTTAATGTAGAAAGAGCATTACTTGAGACTCGGCGTGATGATTTGCAAGCAATTTATTTTGCCAAATGCTCTTGCCATAAGAAAAATGAATCGCTGATTGTTCGCAACACCCGCCTTTTTCGAATGTACTACAAGGACGGCCGCATTCCGAGTGAAAGTGCACAGGTAGAATTGATTCGCAGTAGATCAAAAGCTATCTGGCCGTTTATGAGTGCTAAGTTCTGTTTTTGTAGCTCGGCTTTAAATGCCTTGAACAAGTCTGCACCACCACAGGTAAGAAGATATTATTACAAACTTCATTCTGCTCCTGCAGGCTAATGTTATACTAAAGGCGGTACTTTGTAAAAGAAGTATCGCCTTTGGTGTTTTTATTGAATAAAATCAAGGGCTTTTTTAGTAAATTTTTTGATGATTGTAGCACTTTGGTTTAATAGGGCGTGTTCTTGAGCAGAAAAAGCGGGAAACAATTTGCTGTGGATGCCACGTTTGCCAATAATACACGGCATTGAGATACAAATATCGCTTATGTTTTCAATATGATCATGGTATGAAGATACGTTTAAAATGGCATATTCATTTGCTCCAATGGCTTGGCAAATGCGGGTTAGGGCTCCGGCGATGCCAAAAGTGGTTGAGCCTTTGCCGTTAATAATACGATAGGCTGCATTGCGGACATTATCATCAATGTTTTTTTTGATTTTGGTGGTAAGTGGTTTGTTTATATCCAAGGCCAGCTGTTCAATTTGAATGGTGCCGGCAACGGCATTAGACCAGATTAGTACTTCACTATCACCGTGTTCTCCGAGTACGTTGGCGTGAATCGATTTTGGGGAGGTTCCCAGATGATAACCCAAAAGAGTACGAAAACGGGCAGTATCAAGAACTGTGCCGCTACCAAACACTCGATTTTGAGGAAAATTTGAAAGTTTAATTGCAACTCTGGTCATAACGTCAACCGGGTTGGTGGCAATCAGTAAAATAGTGTCGGGAGCGTTTTTTATAATTTGTGGGATAATTTGTTTGAATATTTCTACATTTGTGGCGAGCAAATCGTTACGTGTTTGTCCGGCTTTTTGGTTGGCTCCTGCAGTTACAATAACAACGTCGGCATTTTGTAAATCGGTATAAGATCCTGATTTTATTTTATTGGCATAAGCAAAAGGGGTGGCGTGAGCAATGTCTTCAGCTTCAGCATCAGATTTGATTGGATTTTGATCAATGAGAACAATTTTGTGGGCAACTCCGCGCATAATCAAGGCAAAAGCAGTTGCGCTACCGACACCTCCGGCACCGATGATTCCAATTTTCATAATTTTTATCTCCATTTGTTTTTTTATATGTGTGATTGAGGATGAAAAAAACAAGCTTGAGGATAAAGAATAGTTAAAAAGTGGTAGAAAAACGGCTTTTTTTATACACATATACCAAAGTATAAAATCTAGCTAAAACAAAGAGGTATCTGAAAAAGAAACAATTTTTTTAGCTATAAAATAAAAATAATGCTTGTCAACAGGCATAAAATTGTGATAACAAGACAGCACGGGACTGAAATATGCACCCGAGAATTTTATGTGTTAATATTTTAGAGGTTTATCAAATGACTGATACAGCTAATCGCGTTAAGAAAATTGTGGCAGAACACCTTGGCGTTGAAGAATCAAAAGTAACAGAGACTGCCAGCTTCATTGACGATTTGGGCGCAGATAGTCTCGATACTGTTGAATTAGTAATGGCTTTCGAAGAAGAATTCGGTTGCGAAATTCCTGATGAGGCTGCCGAGAAAATTCTTACAGTTAAGGATGCCATTGATTATTTAAATAAAAACGCTTAGTTTTGTTTTAGGCAATATGTGATTAAACTCGCTTGACATGAAGCGAGTTTTTTCATATAAGAACGCTTATAATGCAAATAAAATAAAGGAAGCTTGATGAGAAGAGTTGTCGTTACCGGTATGGGTATGTTGTCACCGTTTGGTCGTGGCGTTGAATATAACTGGGATAATATAGTTGCCGGAAAATCAGCTATCAGAAAAATTGAAGGTATTGAACTTTATGACGAACCGGTGAAGATTGCCGGACAAGTCCCGATGGGAAAAGAAAAAAATCAATTTGATCCCGATACAGTGATGGAGCCAAAAGAACAACGTCGTGTTGACAAGTTTATATTGTTCGGATTGGCAGCCGGAATTGATGCTATGGGAGATAGCGGTTGGAAACCTCTTGATGATGAAGACAGCTATCGTGCCGGTGTTATGATGGGCTCTGGTATTGGTGGTTTGAGTTCAATCTATGAAATGTCGACTCTGATTAATGAAAATAAGAGTGTTCACAGAGTTTCACCGTTTTTTATTCCATCATGTTTGATTAATATGATTTCGGGGCATCTTTCAATCAAGTTTGCCTTAAAAGGTCCGAATCATGCCTGTGTTACGGCTTGTTCAACCGGCACACATGCAATTGGCGACGCTTCGTCTATGATTGCAAGAGGTGATGCTGATTTAATGTTGGCCGGTGGTGCAGAATCTGCCGTAAATATTTTGGGATTGTCAGGTTTTGCCAGAATGAAAGCCATTACTGCCGATTTTAATGATGAACCGGAAAAAGCTTCTCGTCCGTGGGATCAGGCTCGTAGCGGATTTGTTATGGGTGAAGGTGCCGGTGCGCTGGTGTTAGAAGAATTGGAACATGCTAAAAAGCGTGGGGCCAAAATTTATGCAGAGGTTGTCGGCTATGGTATGAGCGGCGATGCTTATCACATTACAGCACCTTCCGGCGATGGTGCTTATCGGGCAATGAAAATGGCGGTAAAACATGCAGAAGAGCATGGTGTTAAATTAGAAGATATAGGCTATGTTAATGCACACGGAACTTCTACACCGGCAGGCGATGTCGGTGAGGCAATGGCCGTTGCACGGTTGTTTGGTGATAATATGAAAAATGTTTCAATGTCATCAACAAAGTCGGCAATAGGACATTTGTTGGGAGCAGCCGGAGCGGTTGAAGCCGTTTTGACTATTAAAGCAATTAATGAGCAGACATGTCCTCCGACATTAAACCTTGAAAATCCGGCACCGGAAGTTGAGGGTATGGATTTGGTTCCACTAAAATCTAAAAAACGTGAAATTAAAGCGGCAATGTCAAATTCGTTCGGGTTTGGTGGCACGAACTCATCAATTATACTAAAGAAGTATGAAGGTTAGCCATGAAGGCATTCTTTGTTTCGATAGTTGTAGCTGTTTTGGTGGCTGTCGGGGCAATGTTGTATGGCATTAATTGTCCTAATAAATTGACCGAAAGCACAAGTATTGTTCTGCAAAAGGGCGAAAGTGTTCGGAGTTTGGCGCAAAATTTGAAAACAGCAGGGGTGATAAATTCGCCTCTGCTGTTTCGTGTTATAGTTAGGGTGTTGAAAGTTGATAAACGTCTGAAAGCCGGAGAATATATGTTTGCCCCGCGGATAAATATGTTGCAAGTGGCAGGACAATTGTTACGCGGTGAGGTTTTTTATCGGAGAGTTACTATTCCGGAGGGATTAAGCTCTGCACAAATACGCATAATTTTGGAAAATGAGCAGTATTTGTCAGGGGATATCGGTGTAGATATGCCTGAAGGTTCAATGTTGCCGGAGACATATACTTTTTCAAGAGGAGACAGTCGCGACAGTATTGTATTAAAAGCGCAGAATGATTTGAAAATTCTGGTTGATAAGGTATGGAGCGAAAACAAAAACAATAGCATAAAAGATAAGGAAGAATTGTTGATTTTGGCTTCTATTGTAGAAAAAGAAACCGGGTTGCCTGAGGAGCGAGCTGATGTGGCGGCTGTTTTTACAAATAGGCTTAAAAGCGGAATGATGTTGCAGACTGATCCGACGGTGATTTACGCAATTACCAAAGGAGAGGTTGAGCTGGGACGTGCGCTTTTGAAAAAAGATTTAGAATATGACAGCCCCTATAATACTTATAAATATTATGGTTTGCCACCGGCACCGATTTGTAACCCCGGAAAAGAGGCAATTGTGGCGGCTGCAAATCCGAGTGAGGCAGATTATTTGTACTTTGTAGCCAGTGGCAACGGGGGACACCGTTTTGCCAAGACATTGAGTGATCATAATGACAATGTAGCGATGTATCGAAAATTAATGCAAAATAAATAGTTGCATTTGGGACAAAAATATGATACATTTGTGTCAATTAGTTTTATTATTAACAAATTAAAAAGATTATTATGGATAAGAAGGAAAATGCGAATGGACGGAATCGGTGGTTTCGTTTTCTGGAGGCTTTGAGGAAGCGGGCATTTTGGGTGCGACCTGACGATATCTCGCTTAAGCCTGGCGAGAGGATGGTTTACAATGGTGTTCAAGGTGGCAAAAGGCGTTGAGGTATGGAGGTCATACTTCGTGTAAAAACGTCCGATGGACGTACGATTGAACTTCGTGGACACATCCATGCATCAGGCGTCATTTTTGTGGAGCCTCAGGAGAATCCTCAAGAGGTTGCTGTAAATTTGCCAGCAAAGTGTTCTCGCTCCGTTGGAGCTAAAATAGAAGCGCAATTGCCGAATCCTCCGGCAGGAGTGATCATTGTGGAGTGTTCTCCTGATGATCTTCAGGCTCCAGCTGTGTTTGAAAAGATTCCGGAGATTCCGGAGATTCCGGATTTGTCTGAACTTTTTATCACAGCAGGTCGGGAGATGCGACCGCCGGTGCCTCCGTATAGGTACCGAAATGCAAAATGTATTAGGTGCGTGGGCAAACATGTTCGCTACCACCGTCGACTGACGCGAGGTCGTGAGAACTATGTAGCGAAATGACAAAGGGAGGGGTAAAACCCTCCCTTTGTTGCTTATGCTTGTCCGGAAGTTTCCATTAATAACGGATAAAGAGCTTGTGCCGGTTCCATACCTTTGGTCAGGACAACTTTGAATACCGGGTACATCCTTTCACATTCTTTGACGGCTATATCAATAATTTGGGCAATTTGTTGCTCAAGATGAGTATTTAAGCGGTTGCAAAATATAGAGTGACGATAAATCGGCATTTTTTGCTCGGTCCAATATGAAAAATGACCGACCCACATATTGTCATTGATCATAGCTAAGAGCTCAAAGATTTTACTTTTATTTTCAATAGTAGTTTCAATATCCATCAGACAGGAAATGTGCAGGCACTGCATGCTTTCTTCAAAAGAAAAGAAAACCAACATGTCGTTCCATTTGCCTTGAATTTCAACGACAATTTCGTTGTTGCTACGACGCTCGCTAGTATAAGCGTGGGCGTTGAGAAAATTCTCGATTTCATCTATCGGGTTGTATGTCTGAAGATTTTCAGCCAGATTCATCAAAAATTTTCTCCCAAAATTGTGTTTTTTAAAACAATAAATCTGATGCTTTTATAAATATCATTATCGAGTCGTAATTTACAATCGAGGGATTCGAGTTTTCCACTTTATTCAATTTTTTATTTTTTATAAAAATTAAAAAAGCAATAAAAACAGCATATTAATTCTGCTTATGTTGAATAATTTTTTTTGATGTGGATATGTTTTGGAAAATTAATATACTTTTTACTAATTATAAAAATTGAAAGGAAATCAAAATGCCTTGTTTAGAATTTCCGGCAATATCACCGGTGATGTTTTCGATCGGAGGATTGGCTATTCGGTGGTATTCGATGGCGTATTTGTTGGGCATTATTGCAGCGTGGTTGTTAACGTTGCGAATGATGAAAAAATATGACCTAAAAGTTAATCGTCAACAAATTGAAGATGCTGTTTTTTATACCACGTTGGGTATTATTGTCGGTGGACGTTTGGGGTATGTCTTGTTTTATGGTTTTGATTTCTTTTCACATCATCCGCTGAAAATTTTTGAGTTATGGCATGGGGGAATGTCTTTTCATGGTGGGGCAACAGGAGCCGTGTTGGGACTGCTGTATACAGCATATTCACGCAAAGTTAGTTTTTGGTTGTTGACTGATTTGGCGGCGTTATTTGCACCGATTGGTATTTTTTTGGGAAGAATTGCCAATTTTATTAATGATGAATTGTGGGGCAGAGTTAGTGATGTGCCATGGGCGGTTTGTTTTCCGTCAGGAGGATATTTGCCGAGGCATCCTTCACAAATTTATGAGGCTTTGACCGAGGGGTTGGTGATTTTTGTGGTGCTGAATTTGTTGTGGCATTGGCGTGCCGTCAGAGAACGTCGAGGATTGATTTCGGCACTGTTCGTACTGATGTATGGGGTATTTAGAATTATAATTGAGTATTTTCGTCAGCCGGATGAGCAAATAGGTTTTTTGTTCGGAACGGTTACAATGGGACAAATGCTGTCGCTTCCGATAGTGTTGTTGGGCTTGTTTTTAATATGGCGATTGGCGTTTAAGCCTTTGAAGTAATATTTTGAGTGAATTTGTAGGTTTTTTGCAAGGCACGGTGAGCACGAATAAATACGTCGCTGACGTTCGCATCACTGCGTTTTTTGTCAGCAATGCTGCAGGAAACAGTGATTTTGATTGGTTTTTTAATGCGGTTAAGAATAAATTCTGAAGCGGCAATTTGACGACGAATTTCATCTAAACGCTCATAAGAGGTTCCTTTTTCAGCCTGCGGAAAAATAATTACAAATTCGTCAGGCGTACAGCGAAAAATCATGGCATCTGGTTCAAGTGAAACGATTTTTTTGCTGACCATGGCCATAATAGTGCTGATGCCCCTTTTATGAAAAGCTTGTAATAAATGACGGTATTCATCTATACAAATAATGCCCAGGCCGTATTTGAGAGGAAGTTTTTTGGCTTTAACCAAAAAACTATGAGCATTGTTAAGCCCAGTGTCAGGATCTTTGCGTAAAATGAAAAAGATGTGACGACAAATAGCTATAAACATTGTGATTGAAGCGGTGGTAAAAAACAAAACCAATGCACTCGGTTGATTGGAAGCGTAAAATCCAATCATTATGTTGACAGTAGAAAAAGCCATGCTGGTATCAAGAATATGGTCTTTAATGGAGGCGTGTAACAGCATTGTGATAATCATTATGCCAAACAAAACCAAACCAAATATTTGTAATCCGCTACCAAAGTTGGTCAATGGGCTGAAGTCTATTTTGATTTTGGCAGAGCTTAAAAATTCTCCCAGTGAAACAGCTGTAAAAACAATAATTAAAAAATATACGGTATCAATTGAAAATAAAGGTTTATCAGGCAGAAAATAAAAGAAAATCAGTCCGGCAATCGATAAAAATACTAAATTAGCATAGTCAGGAGTGAGGTAATAGATGACTCCATGCAAATATTTAAAGTAATTTATCAGCATATAGCTTAAAACAGTTATGATTACAAAAAATATCGGTCGATTGTGATTATAGAACATTAATAGGCCAATGCCGGCGAGGTTAATAACGTAAAAAGTTATATGCAATGTATCTTGAACAAAATCCGGCAACGGTGAAAATAACATAAATATGCAACAGGTTATCAGCAGTAACCCTGCAGGAAGCCAAGAGTTTTTCATAAGCGGTAAAATTTGCCGCAGGTAATTTGCATACTTTTTTATCAAATCCGTTCCTTTCGAAGCGGAATTGTATCATTGATAAGTTTAAATTTTATTTACGCATTTAATAATTGAGCTATCGCCATAAGAATAAAAGCGATATTTTTGTTCAATGGCGTGTTGATAAGCTTTTTTCATGCGATCAATGCCGGCAATGGCACAGATGAGCATAAATAATGTTGACTTTGGTAAGTGAAAATTGGTGATAATCATATCAATCATCTTAAACTTATAGCCGGGAGTTATGAAAATATCAGTTGAGCCGGCAAATGGGTGTAAAATACCTTTGTCGTCGGCGGCACTTTCAAGCAGACGCAAAGATGTGGTGCCGACGGCAATTATACGGCGACCTTCACGCTTGGCACGGTTGATGATTTCACAGGCCTCGGGAGTTATTTCACCATATTCGGCATGCATTTTGTGGTCTTTGGTGTCATCGGTTTTGACCGGCAGAAAAGTTCCGGCACCGACGTGCAGGGTAATAAATACTTTTTCAATGCCCTTTTTATCAAGAGCCTCAAATACTCTTGGCGTAAAATGCAGACCTGCAGTCGGGGCAGCAACGGCTCCTTCATAATGGGCATAGATGGTCTGATAGTTTTCTTTGTCGTTATATTTGTCCCAAATGCCGTTAACGGTGGGTTTATCGCGCTTGATGTAGGGCGGAAGCGGCATAAGTCCGTACTTTTGCAAATTGGTGGCTAATATTTCTGCCGGACAACCAAAGCGAATTAAAACTCCGTCATCATCTTTTTTTTCAAGTACTTCGGCAAAAAAGTCGCTTTGTTCGGGGGTGATTTGGTCGGTATAAAAATTTACTCGGTCGCCGGGGTGCAGGCGCTTGGCGTTTTTGATAAAAGCCCACCAAAAAATGCCATCAAGCGGACGATAAAGAGTGACCTCAACTTTAGCTTCTCCACGAGCTCCATAGAGGCGGGCAGGAATAACCTTGGTATCGTTAAAAACCAACAAATCGCCTTTTTGCAATAAATCAGGTAAATCATAAAAATGACGATCAGCAATCTCATTTTCAACGCTTAAGTCAAGCAGACGCGATGTATCGCGAGGACTTGCCGGTTGTGAGGCGATTAAATTGCGGTCCAAAGTAAAATCAAAAATATCCACTTGCATAGTTGTTTTGTCCTTTTCTTTGACGTTGTTATAGTATATAGAATAGATATTTGCAAGAACTATAAAAGGAGATTCAGATGTCTAAAATTGTTACTATGATTCCTGTGCGTATGGCTTCAACACGCCTACCCAACAAGCCTTTGCTTGATATAAACGGCAAAAGTCTGTTGCAAAGAGTTTATGAAAACGTAAAAAAATATGTGCCGGGAGATGTTTATGTTGCCGCCGGGGATCAGGTAATTGTAGAAGCGTGCGAGAAGTTTGGGGCTAAAGCAATTTTGACCGATCCTAAACTGCCGTCGGGTACCGACCGTATTGCCGCGGCACTAAAAGAGATTGACCCGAGCGGTGATAAATATGATATTGTAGTTAATTTCCAAGGTGATGCGGTTAATGTTAATCCGGAGATTAATAATCAGCTGATTAAAATTGTTGAAGAAAGCGGTTGTGATATTGCGACAGTCGGTATGGTGTTTAAAACCCAAGAGGAAATTGACAGCCCGAATAATGTAAAAATTGTTATGGGATTGCGTGATGGCGAGACGGAAGGACGTTGTTTGTATTTTACTCGTGCGGCGGCTCCGTATATTCGCAACCCGGAAAAATGCAGTAATCATGATTTTTACCATCATATCGGTATTTATGTTTATAATGCTAAATCATTGCGAAAAATCGTGTCGTTGCCGGTTGGAGTATTGGAAGCAAGAGAGTCGTTGGAGCAGTTGCGTGCGCTTGAAAATGGCATGGTTATCAGAGCTAAATTGGTCAATAATCTTAAACTTAATCAGGAAGCTCCGGCTGATATTGATACGTTGGAAGAGTTGGAAGAGGCGAGAAAAACAATTAAGTAAACTCAGGTTCTGCTTTTTTATAAAGCTTATTTTTTGCCAGTTACGGTGTGGCGTTCCCAAAAGATGCCGTCAGAATAGCCTTGGATCTGCTTGTTTTTACGAGCAAGTTCAAGTCGGCGCTCAGCCCAAATACAATAATTGGGATTCTGCTCAATACCTACATAGTGCCGTCCAAGTTTTCGGGCGACGACAGAGGTGGTTCCAGAACCCAAAAACGGATCAAAAACGATATCTTTTTTGTTTGAGCTGGCTAAAACTAATTTGGCAATAAGTTTTTCGGGTTTTTGAGTAGGATGAGCGGTATTTTCGGGCATTGACCAATAAGGAATTGATATATCATCCCAAAAATTGGAGGGGCATGTGTTACGGAAGCGTCCTTCGTTGGTTTGTTCCCAGTCTTTAGGCTTGCCGTCCTGTTTGTAAGGAGCCAAAACCTTGCGACGAACCTTTACGGCATCAAGGTTGAAAGTGTATTGCTTGTCCATGGTGGCAAACCAAATGTCTTCCATGCCGTTTTTCCAGTTTTGTGTGGCTCCGCGACCTTTTTCACGCTGCCAAGTAATGCGGTTTTTGATGTTAAAGTAACGAGCCAAAACCGGTCCGATGACCAAACTTGATTTCCAGTCACAGCAGACATAAATGCTGGCATTAGGTTTTAAAAGCGGAATAACTTTTTCTATCCACTCAACGGTATATTTTTCATATTCATCATCGGCTGTTTGAGTAAATTTGTTGCCGTGAAAATCTTTGCTGAGGTTATATGGCGGATCGACAATCAGAAGGTCAACAAATTGTTGAGGCAGTTTGGACATGACCTTAAGAGAATCTCCAAGTATGGTCTTGTCAACAATTGATGACAAGGTGGTCTTGCGAGCTATCTTGATACAGCGTTTGAGATAAGGTTGTCCCTCAAGAAGGCCGATATCTATAGTTTTGTTTTTTTCAGATTTCATTTTTGCCTCGTTGCTAAATTGATAGCAAAGAAAAGTGTAAAAACCAAGATGTTTTGTATTTTTTGTTGATATCTGTTTCTTGTTCAAAGATTGAGAATGGCGTTTGCAAAATAAAACAAAAAAGATAATATCGTTCGCCAGAGGTGAAGAATGTATTATAGTTTGTTTGAAATTTTTTCGGTCGGGATCGGTCCTTCTAGTTCGCATACTGTTGGTCCGATGAGAGCCGCAAAGCGTTATGTTGACAATTTGAGAGCAAGTGGCAAACTTGGCGATGTAGAAAGTGTAAAAGTATATTTGTACGGTTCTTTGGCATTGACAGGAATCGGACATGGAACCCTAAATGCAGTGGTATACGGGCTGCTCGGGTTGGAAGCACAAGATATTGATCTCGGCAAAGACTATATAGGACAAGTAAAAAGCAGTAAGCATTTGAATCTTGGGGGGCAAAAGGATATATATTTTGATTTTGACCATGATATTGTGTTGGAAAAGAAAATATTTTTGACCGAGCATGCAAATGGCATGAAATTTTGTGCTTATGATGTGAGTGGTAATGTAGTTCTTGAAGAAACATATTTTTCGGTCGGAGGAGGAACAATTGCTCGGCAAGACGAAATGAGCAACAGGATAGAACGTCGTCCATATGATGTGCCATATCAATTTAATAATTGCAAAGAACTTATTGATATGTGCCGTCGCGATAATTTGACAATTTCGGAATTAGTGTTGAAAAATGAAGAAGAGTTGCGCAAACCCGATGAAGTTGAAAAGGGTATTTTGCAACTGACAAAAACTATGCAAGAAACAATTATACGTGGAGTTAATACGGAAGGGTTTTTGCCCGGAGGATTGAGGTTGAAGCGCAGAGCTCCCGGTATGTATGCCGATTTATCAAAAAGTTTTAGTGAGCATAAAGTTGATGGTTTGACTTTAATTGACTGGATAAATATGTGGGCTTTTGCGGTTGCAGAAGAAAATGCTGCCGGCGGAAAAATTGTTACGGCTCCAACTATGGGGTCAGCAGGGGTTTTGCCGGCCGTGATGAGATATTATCAGCGTTTTGTCGTGGGTAATGATGAAAATGCCTTAAGAAAAGCAAATATTGTGTTTTTGACGACAGCATCAGCAATTTGCAGTTTGTATAGGACAAATGCATCAATTTCTGGAGCAGAAGTCGGTTGTCAGGGGGAAATCGGGGTGGCCTGTTCAATGGCCGCCGGAGGTTTGGCCGCGGTCATGGGAGGTAGTTTGCGCCAAATCGAAAATGCCGCAGAAATCGCAATGGAACATAATCTCGGCTTGACATGTGATCCGGTTATGGGGTTGGTGCAAGTGCCATGTATTGAGCGTAATGCTATGGGTGCAATTAAGGCAATTAATGCAGTAAGACTGGCAATGCATAATCATGACGGTGCTCATATTGTAAGTTTGGACAGTATTATAAAAACAATGTATGAAACCGGATTGAACCTAAATGCAAAATATAAAGAAACATCGTTGGCTGGTTTGGCAAAAAATGTAAGATGTTAGGAAACAGATATGACTTGGGCGTTAGTAGCAGATATAATTATTGATAGCTTGAGGGATAGTATAAGCTTGTTTCCCTTCTTATTGGTTACATATATTGTACTTGAATATATGGAACAAAAAAGTGAGGGCAAGTCACTTGACTTAATAAGTCGAGCCGGCAGATTGGGGCCGGTATTTGGAGCAATAAGTGGAATTGTTCCGCAATGTGGCTTTGCGGCGGCAGCGGCTAATTTTTATGCGGCAAAAGCAATCTCAATCGGAACATTAATAGCTGTTTTCTTGGCAACATCGGATGAAATGTTGCCGGTTATGATTTCTAATGCCATTAAGCCGATTATTATAGTGAGAATACTTGGCATTAAGTTGCTTTTGGGTATAGCTATAGGAATTTTTTGTGATGTTGTGTTACATCAAAAAACGCAATCGGTTAATGTCGAACCGCTTTGTGAAGATGCGGATTGTCATTGTGCCGGAGAAGGAATATTAAAGCCGGCTTTGTTTCATTCTATCAAAATCACATTTTTTGTATTATTGGTTACGTTGGGGCTTAATGCAATTATGGTAGTTTGGGGAGAACGTCATTTGGGAGAAATGGTGCTAAATCGTCCAATTATAGGTGTGTTGGCATCAGGATTGTTGGGACTTGTTCCTAATTGTTCGGCTTCGGTGGTGATTACACAATTGTGGGTTGGTGGTGCAATGAGCTTTGGCGCTATGATGGCAGGACTTTTATCAGGAGCCGGAGCCGGGTTGTTGGTATTGTTTAAAATAAATAAAAACAAGAAAGAAAATTTTAAGATAGTTGCAATTTTATATTCTGTTGCAGTTGTAATAGGAATTATAATTAATATTTTGCAGATAAGTTTATAATCTTTTAGTAATTTGGTGCTATATTTGAGCTTTGCAAGAGTGAGGTATAGTCGATGTCGTTTCAGACTAAAAAGATGATAAAAAAAGCGGTATCGTGGGCGGGGCTGGTGTTTTTCGGTCTGGCTGCGTATATGTTGTATCATCAATTGTCAAAGTATAGTTTGAATGATATTAAGGGCGCATTGCTAAAAATTCCGCACAGAAACCTGATGTTTGCAATGTTGGCGGCAATAGGGGGATATGTGGCGCTATCATCATATGATTTTTTGGCACTTTGCTATATTAAGCGTAAAGTGGCAATGTGGAAGTGGATTTTTGTCGGTTTTGTGGGGTTTTCAGTCAGCAATAACGCCGGGCATGCAATAGTTTCGGGTGGCACAATCAGGTACAGGCTTTATACTCGTTGGCGTTTTAGAGCAACAGAGATTGTGCGTATGGTTACTTTTTCAGGATTTACTTATTTGGTGGCGTGCTTTTTTTTGATTATTGTCGGATATGTACTGACGCCATCACACGCTTTTGGAGCAGGTTCGGTTTCAAAAATGACAACGCAAGTGGTGACGGCTATTTCCTTTGTAGGGTTGATAGGTTATTTCAGTTTGAGCTTGTTTTATAAAAAGCCATTGTATATCAGAGATGTTGAATTTGATATGCCGACGTTTAAGATGTCTTTGGCACAAGTGTTTTTAGGTTCGGCAGATATTATAACCGACTCAATTGTGCTGTATTTGGTGTTGATACCATTTGTGCCACTTGATTTTATGACTTTTATGGGAGTGTTTATTATTGCTAAGGTGTTGGGAGTGTTTAGTCAGGTTCCCGGCGGTTTAGGTGTTTTTGAAGGGTTGTTTATGTATATTATTCCCGGTGAACATAATGATTTGACACTATTCGGAGCATTAATAGCGTATCGAATTTTGTATTATTTAATACCGCTGTTGATTTCAGGAATTATGCTAATGAGCTACGAGGGATATTTGCTGTGGCGGCGTAAAAAAATGCTGAGGCAAATAAGGGTTGTGCCAGGTTAATGTGATTTATTTGGTATTTTATTTGACATGGATAAATTCAATATGTATATCTAGTAACATAATGTTTAGTTTGAAAGGAACTTTGATATGAAGAAAAATGAGCGTGGTCGTTCAATGGTTGAAATGCTAGGCGTACTGGCGATTGTGGCAGTATTGTCGGTTGCCGGATTGGCTGGTTTTGGTAAAGCTATGGAAAAATATAAGGCAAATACGGCAAAGGATCAGTTCCGTGAAATTGCCAATAATACGCTTTATGTTTTTTATAATCAAAAGGATTATTCAGCATTGGGAACGGATTGTGCAACCGGTACTGAAAATGCCATCAGATTTGGTATTATTCCGGAAAATATGATTGATAAGACCATTGGCGGTGGTGGAAATACTGCTCTTCACGCTTTTGGTGGCCAAGTTTGTATTTATGCTGTTGACTATGCCGGAGTGAATGCCGGTGCTTTTGCAATCGAGTTCCATGGGTTGCCACGTAAAGTTGCCATGGAAATGGCTATGGATGGAAACAATGATAATGTGGATAGCTTGATGACTACAGGATTACAAATGCAGAATAGGTGATTTCAGCCTTTTTTGTTGTAATGTCTTGTGAGCTGATAAAACTTGATTAATATTCCAAAATGTGGTATAATAAGACTATCAAAAGTGGAGATGTGATATCGGTTCTAGAACAATTATTTTTAAGGAGAATGGCCATGAAAAAACTTCTTTTAATTATAGCATTGACGCTACTGTGGAGCTTTAGCGCCAATGCGCAATTACAGACAGAAACCAAAGCAACAAAAGCAACAAAGATAAGTGAAACTTTGCCGGAATCTTCAAGTCCCAATTGCCGTACTCATTATACAGCACCGGAAGCCTATAAAAACACAGCTGACGGCAATGTAAATACTTTTAGTGCAATATATTCAGGAGTAACGGCACGGACTTGTGAAGATAAAGCTCTTGAAGATGCTAGACTTGATGAACGTGTAAGTGCTCGTGCGGATGAGTTTGATTGTACTTATGGTGGACGCTATGGACCAGGTGGTCCATCTTGGGCTCCATGCAGGTAATCGGATGCTTTTTTAATAATCAAGGGCGGTGCTTAAGGTACCGCCCTTTTTATAACATGTCATCCCTCGTTTTTGCCAGAAAACGTCCGAGGATTTTCAAGTTTTTTAAAAATATGGTAGATTGCCTGACCAAAAGACTTATGCTTTTGGAGCGATGTTTTTTATTTTTTTTAGAGGCATAATTTTGTATGGCGAGCAAAATCAGTCAGTAACAGATTTTTTTGTGAAATAATTTTGCGCAGATATCTGTAATATCAGCAATAAAAAATGTTGACACAATGTACAAAACATGTTAAATGTAAAAGTTAATGAGTATTTTTTGTAAATTATTGTCTTATGGGATTCTTCCCCGTGGATTGTCGCTAAAGGACGGATACCACGTATAAAAAAAGTTAAAAGCCTATGAGTGGTGTGAATTTTGTTCCTGGTGTTGATCCGTTTATCCAGACGGCCATTAGAGCCGGACTTACCGAGTTGGACCATGTGATCGGGGGAATTATCCGAAAAGAGATTCCTCTGAAGGTCTTGGAGCAAATCCTCGTATTTCGCCCAGAATGGGTGGATGCATACCGATATGTGAGGGATCAGCACGCAGCCATTCCTTTACCTGATGGGTACAAGTTTGAGGAGCTTACCCTGTTTGGGGCGGCTCTGATTGCCAAAAATACCGAGGCGATCAAGAGGTATTTTTTGAGCAACAGCCGACCTCCGGTTGCAATTGTTAACGTCCGTGGAGAACGCCGTGAGATGAGTGCTCCCGAGGCGTTTCTGCTTTTTTGCAACGTGAAGGATAAGCAAATTCGTAAGGTTTTGCATGTTCGGGGTGTGGTTGGTAAAGCTATGATCAACGACCAGGAAAACCATTATGTGAATCTGGAGCGGAAGTACGAAGGATGCTCAGATTTCGAAGCGTTCGTCCAGTGTGGACTGGTCGACAAGCTTCGGTTGGTCAAAGGCGTGATCTTAGGCAAAGTCAAGTCTCCGCTTTTGGACGAGATCGTTAGGATTTCTCCGAACCTCCGGACCGAGCTGATCTTTATCGGACATGACAAATTTGCGCCGACGGCACCGTACTACGGAGATTTCCAGCAATTAAGCCTGCTTGGAGCGGCCTTGATTGCAGGATCTATGAGTGACGCGGCACGGCTGTTACCTGAAACGCCAGAACAAAAAGTTGCCGTGGTTAATGTCGGGGGCAAAAGCGTGCCTCTCACCGCAGCAGCTGCCTACCGACGGTTTTGCAAGCCTGACAATAGTTATGAACCCGATTTGAAGGTCCGTAGAGCTCTGGGGATCACCGACTAATTAGGCTATCGTCGTATGAACAAACGCTTTCCCTTTGGGAGAGCGTTTGTTGTTTAAAATTCAACCGCTATGAATCAGGAACTTATTAAACAAGCAATTAAAAGTGGTTATATTAGCTTTGACAGTGTGGCAAAGGCAACAATTAATCGGAAGGTTGATGATGCACTCTTGCGCTAGATTTTGAAGCTGGAACCGAGCTGGCTCAATTGGACGTTCAATCCGCGTTATGTCGGAAATCTGACATTGCCGGAAGAATACGACATTGAGTGGTGCACCTTGCTGGGTGCTGCACTGTATGCGGACAACAAACCGGCTATCAGGGCGTTGCTTGATGCAGGAGCTGATGTGGGCGTGGTTTTCTGGTGTCGCGATAATCAAATCTGGATTGCCGCGGATGCGTATCGGAAATTTTGCGAGCCGGATGACAGCGAAGATGACAGGCGTATCAGAAATGCGCTGTGCATTTTCTAATTTAATACTAACAGCGAGGGGATAGTATCCTCTCGCTGTTAGTGTATCCGAAAGTTTTTTTGAGTTTTAAAAGGTATCTTGTAATCCGAATAAAAATACGATATTATGCAACGAGGAGAAGAAAGATGCGTGCGACTTGGGGATCAAAGATAGGTTTTATTTTAGCAACGGCGGGTTCTGCTATCGGGTTAGGTAATATTTGGCGTTTTCCTTATTTAGCTTCTCAAAATGGCGGAGGGGCTTTTTTGTTGATGTATTTGTTATGCGTTGTCTTTTTAGGGTATTTTTTGCTGACAGCCAAATTAGCTTTTGGTCATATTGCCAGAACAAATTTTATGGATGGATTTAAAACAATTGATGTCAAAAATTCACCGTGGTGGGGTAGGATTGGCGGGGGTTTGACCTTGTTTAATATTTTTGCCGTAGGTGCCATATATGTGATTATTATCGGTTGGACACTTTCTTATGTCGTTGCGGCAGGAAAAAATTTAGTCGGTATGGATAAAATAAAAATTGATGAAAATTTGTTTGAGTCCTTAACCTCATCTTATGGAGAACAGTTGTTTTGGATTTTACTTTGCATAGTAATAGCCGGGTTGATTTTGGTGAAAGGTGTTAAAAACGGTATTGAAAAAGTGTCGCTTTATTTAATGCCGATTTTGTTTTTGCTACTTCTGTTTATGGTGGGGTGGATGCTGTTTATTCCGGAAACAAAAGAAGGCTTTGTTTATTTGTTTATGCCACATTGGGATCAGCTGGGATTTTCCGAAAAACAGTTTGATTGGCATCATTTTTCTTATCTGACATTGCAGGCTTTGGGGCAAGCTATTTATTCATTGTCTTTAGGTTTGGGCGTTTGTTTTGTTTATGGGTCGTATTTGAAAGCAGGCAATAATATCAAAAAATCAGCGCTGTGGATTGTGGTGTTGGATACTTGTGTTGCAGTTTTGGCCTCTATGATTGTAATACCTGCAGTATTTGCTTTTGATTTACAATCCAGTCAAGGACCGGCACTAAGTTTTATTACATTGCCGTTTGTATTTGATAAGATGGTTGGCGGATCATTTTTTATGCTGACATTTTTTATACTCTTGTTTTTGGGAGCACTTACATCATTGATTTCTATTTATGAGCCGGCTATCAATTTGATTATGGAAAAATTGAGTTTAACACGTATAAAAGCAACATTATCTGTATTGGGAATTAATTTGGGCTGTGCCCTGGTTGTTTTGGCATCCTTTACCAACAAAATAGATTTTGGTAAAGATTTGTTCAGTTTGTTTGATTATATAACCGGCACTTATACTTTGGGGGCGATGATTTTGGTTTATTGCGTTTTTATGGGATGGAAGATATGTCCAAGGTTGTTGCAAAATTTGCATAATAACGGATTTGTTTTTAAGGTTTATTTTCGTTTTGTCTTGAAATGGTTGGCACCAATAGTGCTGATTATATTGTTTTTGAGTGTGTAGGTGTTTTAATAGAACAGCGGGGTTATCGCGTTCAACAAAAAAATCCCGCCACAAGGGCAGGATTTGTTTTGTTGGTCGAAGTGACTGGACTCGAACCATTCTTGCTACGTAAGTTTTTTGCGGCATTGTATTTGCAAAAAACAACTTCGCTTCGGTCACTTGATTTGTAACGTTTTCAAGCATCGCTTACACGCTTGCTTTCAAACTAACAAATCTACGCCATCCGCACGAAAAACAACATTTTGAGGTTGTTTTTCGTTTGATGCCTCTCCGAGGTCGCTGGTTCAAGAAATTCATTGATTTCGACCACTAAAAAACCACCCATAAAGGGTGGCTATTTAGTGGTCGAAGTGACTGGACTGTCCTCGACATTGGCTTTGCCAATGCTCGTTCCATTGCGCTCATCAGCCAAAGGCTGACCGCGATACTCCCGTCTCGCTTTCGCTTATAGTCAAACCAGCTTTTTGCTGGTTCGAGCCCTCAGCTCTCGCTGTTCAACAAAAAAATCCCGCCACAAGGGCAGGATTTGTTTTGTTGGTCGGATTGACCTCCCTCAAATTAGAAAAAAGATACCATCCGAAAACCTTATGAAATACTTATAGCAGAAAAGCGCAGAAAACACAAGGCCTTTTTTGCGTTTTTTTACAAAAAATTTATCAAAGCGGGCAGACCTTCTAATCCACACTGTAGGGGTTGAGTTTTTGATACTGCCCGCTTTGTTTGAAGTCAATTTTTTCATTTAATTACAATGAGATATACTGACCGCTTCGTATGGGCAAAAAATTTTTTTATTTTGGGTGGGATTTTTTTTCGATGTCCGGGGTTTTTACCTTTCGAAAGGAGGTCAAAAATGACCCAAGTAGAAAAATTAGTTAAAATAATCATGCCGGATTTGCTCCGGTACCTTGAAATGGTAGAAAGTGGCGAAATTATTCAGAAAAGACTGGATAAAAGAAAAAATCCAAGCATTCATTGTGACGACGAACAAGAATTGGAAATTGACGGAGGTTCACAATGCAATCAATAGCGGTTCAAATAGCATTACTTCAACGTAAGTCTGTGCTGGAACTACAGGAATTATGGAAAAAATACTTTAACGAACCAACAACCGTTCAAAGTAAAGAATATTTTATATCCCGAATAGCCTACCGCATTCAGGAACTAGCTTACGGAGGATTACCGCGCGAGCAACAACAGCTGATTGCACAAATGTATGTGCCGCCTGAAATGCGCAAAAACCTTCCGCCGATAGGAACGCGGATCGTCCGTGAATATCATCAAGTCGAGCACTCAGTTACTATTTTGAATGACGGCTTTGAATACAATGGAATGAAGTTTCCAACTCTGTCAGCCATAGCAAAGAAAATTACCGGAAAGAAAATATCCGGGAGACATTTTTTTGGAATAGATAAATAAAAGGAGCAACCATGGAACAAAAACAAATTAGATGCGCGATTTATACAAGAAAGTCAACAGATGAAGGGCTTGAAAAAGAATTTAATACCTTGGAAGCCCAACGCGAGGCTGGAGAAAATTATATCAGAAGCATGAAGCATCAAGGTTGGATAGCTCTGCCGGATCATTATGATGATGGAGGCTTCAGCGGTGGTAATCTTAAAAGGCCTGCATTAAAGCAATTGCTTTCAGATGTGGAAAAAGGCAAAGTGGACATGATTGTCGTATATAAAATTGACCGATTAACGCGTTCACTTCTTGATTTTGCACAGCTCGTTCAGACGTTTGAAAAACACCATTGTTCTTTTGTATCGGTGACACAGCACTTTAATACTTGTGATTCCATGGGCAAGTTAACATTAAA
>JAEEGL015583579.1_pt1 | contig 41681 bp, 35 predicted proteins | sample 9134231 | NCBI WGS metagenome assembly JAEEGL01 (sample SAMN16246548, study PRJNA631951) | gut metagenome | biome: gut microbiome; feature: rumen; material: fiber-attached | host: Bos | place: Iran: Karaj | collected 2018-10
GCTTCATCATCACCCATGTGATAGATGCCGCTGGGGGCATCCTTGGTCAGGAGGCCCTTGATCACCTCCTGCAGGTTTCCGATGCTCGTGAACGAACGCCTGTTCTCAAAGGCACCAAACGGCCAAGTCACACCTCTACACCATACAGCAAGTTCAGATTACCCTTGTTGCCAGGACCGTGAATCATACACGGACGCACGATATACACCTTCTTTCCATCCACCACAGCATCCTCATCCGCAAAGCTACGGAACGGACGCTTCAGAGCCTCCAGCAAGTTTAAGCCCATTCTCTCTATAAGCCGATTAAGCCGCGAGCGCAAAGACCGACAGTTCGTTTCGGGCCGATGCCGGGCTGCGGACGATGTCGAGATCTGCTCAAACTAACGTTCCTTCTCCGCCTGGACGCGCTTCATTGTCTCGTCCAGCCGATCCTCATACGCCTGCTGCTCTGCCCGACACTTGCTGCCCCAACTGGGCGTAAGAAAAAGGTAACGGAAGAACTCCAGTGTCTCAAGAGGATTCTTCGGGCCGATAGAAGCCCGCAGCACAATCCCCTCCGCAAGCTTGATTTACTCCGCCCCTTCCTTCTCCGGCCAGAGGGCGTCGCAAAGGCCGATGAGGCCGGGGATCAGGACCAGGGCGCCGAAGTACTGAATAGTATCAGAGCCCACGGAGCATCCAAGCGCAAAAAACAGCAGCCCGAAAACGAGCGATAGAATCATCCTAATAGCTTTCATACCTATAATCAATTAAAATATTAATCCATAATATCTTCCGGGCCGATGGGCTCGTACGCGCCGTCCTTCACCTCCATAATCACCGTACCTCTTACCAGAACCCGAACGGTGTACCACTCATGTACTACATGTCCAATTATCCTTCTCGCAAGACGAAGAATAAGGCTCATCCTTAAACTCAACCAATACAGTTCCGCATGCTAACGACTTTAGACTATGCCATTGTTCTACGGAAGTCATTTAAACAACTCCACAACTGAAATGAATAATTATCTTGCATGCTTTTACATTAACAACTTTATTCTTGAATAGAACATATTACTCCAGACTCTTAGAGGATCCAAAGGGAATATCCACAACTGTCGCACATTGTCCCATGTTAAACGCCAGAGAGAAATAGTTTTACGTATCAAGAAAGAGTATTGTTTATGATAACTCAAATCGCGATTTTGACCGAAATTTCCAGTTTCCAGTATCAAGTTTATGATTCTATCAGCTTTCCTATGCCAACGCTGCGCAAATGAATAAAAAGGCATCTCATCCTGGGGCATTCCTAAATAATCTACAGCTAAAGCAGCAAAGGCTTTCCATTCTGTCATAACGCCCATTTCTTTCAAGCGTTTTTCTAAAAGTTGCTTATCAACAGAATCACGATAGGTCCATAGTAACCTGCACCAATCACAGATCTGTCTTAGACCTATACCGCCTCGGAAAAAGTGCTGAAGAATATGAGAGAACACATATACAATATCCTCATCCGCATTCGGTAAAAAGATTTGGGTCTTACCATTCATCCACGACCTCACTTTCCCTTCATTAAAAATGGAGGCTTGTACCTTATCCAGATTAAGGTCGAGTCGCTTCCATAATCCACCACGAAGTGTACCGTGCGTTTCTACGAGCCACGGGCCCATTGACATAGCCCCATGCAATTTGTAAGTATCTGTTTCGTCAACAATTGTTGCAGATTGAATCAAGAAGGCTTCTGCTCTTTCGTAATCATCCTTTCCCAAAAGCAGGTCGACATCTCCACAAGACCTCCATAATGGTTTTTCGTAACACTGAGCAATACCTTGCCCCTTCAATAATAGGGTATATATACCAGCGTCTCGCATTTGTCGGATAAGCGTTTCTAGAAAAACATTCATTTCCCGATTCCGCTGCTCCAATTGCAGGGCGCTACCTACAAAAGAAAGAACTGTTTCTTTCGGTATTTTGGCGTTCGATACATGCTCGAGTCCGGCTGCAATCAAACCGACAACCGACTGTTCTTCCGCAATGATATAAACCCGTTTGTAATCAAAAGAATTATTATCCAAGAGCTGGGCCTTATGTTCCCAAAGCCCAGCTCTAAGCAATTCAAAAAAGACAGTAGTTTCTAAATCGTATTTTCTCACTTTGAAACAATATCCACAAAATTGCCAATCACATACTCCACATCCTCATCCGTCAGTTTCGTATGTAGCGGCAGCGTAATCTCATTTTCAAACAAATGATACGCATTCGGATAATTGCCGATATCAAATCCCAGCGCCTTGTACGCCGTCATCATAGGCAGAGGCTTGTAATGTACATTGCAAGCAATACCACGTTCTGCCATTTGTTCAATCACCTTATTGGCATCTTCGCGGGTCTTACCTAACAATCTCACCAAATAAAGGTGATGAGAGCCACAATGATCTGCATCCTTATGATTCAAGACGGCAACAGGTAATCCCTTCAAAGCCTCATCATATCTACGCACAATCTCATAACGCCTCTCAAGAATACCTTTGTAGCGCTCCATCTGAACGAGGCCCAGTGCTGCCATGATGTCCGTCATGTTGCACTTGTACCATGGGCCAATGATGTCATACTCCCAAGCACCTAATTTGGTCTTAGCCAGAGCGTCTTTATTCTGACCGTGCAGTGAGAATAACTGAGAAATACGATACAGCATTTCATTCCATGTCTCCCCCTCTTTCTTAGGGACGGTTGGCATAAAATCCACATCGGTAGGAACGATTTCATGACCAAAAGGAAGTTTCCAAGTCATCGCGCCTCCCTCAGCCGTCGTAAAGTTCTTCACCGCATGGAAGCTGAACGAGCTGAAATCAGCGATTTCTCCCGCCATCTTGCCCTTGCGCATACCGCCAAACGAATGTGCGCAGTCTGCCGACACGATGATGCGTCCAATCTTTGCCTGCAGCGCATTGTTAGGCTTGAACAAGTGCTTCTTCTGCTCAATAATCTCAAACACACGCTCATAATTAGCTACGATACCACCAAGATCAACCGGTACAACCACCTTGGTCTTTACAGTAATGGCATCAGCCAACTTATCGTAGTCCATCTCCACATTGTCCTTCTGGCTATCCACCATCACCACCGTGGCACCCACGTGCGTCACCACACTGGCCGTGGCCGTGTAGGTATATGCCGGCACTATCACCTCGTCGCCAGGCCCAACGCCCAGCAGATGCAGCACCATCTCCATGGCTGCGGTAGCAGAGTTCAAGCACACCGTCTTATCTGTATGCACATACTCTGAAATCTGGCGCTCCAGTTCTTTTGTCTTTGGTCCGGTTGTAATCCAGCCGCTCAAGATTGCTTCTCTAACAAGTTCTGCCTCTTTCTCCGTCATATCCGGCGGCGAGAAGGGAATATTTCTCAATTTCATATTCATACTTCTATCACTTTAACTTTAAGATATGTTTACTTTTATTATACTCATCGCTTTTTTACAGGCCTCAACCGCCTTTTCGGCAGTTTCTCCTTGTGCAATCACAAAACCGATGCGGTCATTGCTACATTGGATAGGCGTGGATTCTTCACCAACTTCTTTTGTGAAAGTTATCTGTTTCACACCTGGCGCCCTCTTAGCCTCCTCTACATTCTCAATAGACTTTATTATTCCAAAAGGTACCTCAAAATAACGGATGGCGGAACCACAATGAAGGGTTGGAGTAATATCTGGTTCTTCACCAAGAGCTACTTTTATGGTTGAGCCCACCATGTCAATGCCTGTACTAAGCGGCACCAAATGGGTTGTGATATTATCTCCACCCATGCGCGCCCCCAACTCTATCATAACCGGACCGCGCTTTGTCACCCTCATCTCAACATGAGCGGGGCCCTTGTCTATTCCTATTGCTTTACAGGCATCTGCCGCTACTCTACGAATGGCCTCTTGCGTATCTTCTGATAATCGGGATGGCTGTGTATGACCCATCTCCACAAAATGAGGTGCATCTGTTGTTATCTTATCTGTTATCTGAAGAATATTTACTTCTCCATTAACAACCATTACCTCCACGCTTACCTCTGGTCCATCTAAATACTCCTCAATAATAACTTTTCCATGACGGCTACATGAATGACTATACTCATAGTTATCCACGAGTTCATCAAAGCTATTCACTTTTGCCACTCCATGACTGCCTGCATTGTCTGTAGGTTTCATGATACAAGGGAAAGAGACCTTTCCTTCAAGAGCCTTCAAGTCATCTATCGTGTCCACATCATAATACCATGGCGATGGAACTCCATAGGCTTTAAAGGCTTTAATCATATCGTATTTATCTGTTGCCTTAACGGCTGTTTCATAACTGATACTATGCAAATGCAATTTATCAGAAGCTTTCGCAACTCCACGCATAGGCATATCAGTGGCCAGCGTCATTATTCCGTCGGGCTGATAGTCTTCCGCTGCGGCTAACACAGCATCTGCATCCATCGTAGATGCATTGTAATATTTGTCAGCATACTGAATGCCTATTGCCTGTGGATTAAAATCCACCACAGCCACGTGCAATCCCATCTCTTTTGCCTTCAGAATGGCAGGAAGCTGAAGCACGGATGCTCCAACAATCATTATTTTTTTCATACAGTCTTCAAAACTATTTTGGCAATATCTTCAATATCGTCATAGTTATATCTTTGGTCAATAGGAATTGACAACATCTCATCTGCCATCCTTGCTGAAACAGGGCAAACTGCTCTTGCTTTATCGCAGATAGGCCACAGAACGGGCGCATACACACCTCTCTTAGCCAGTTTCTGCTGCACCTCATCACGGTTCTTTACAAGAATGGGCAGAGAGAAAGGTGCACCCTCCAAACACTTTTCAATTCCAGGAATACTTTCCACTTTTTCTTTCAGCAAGTCCAAGATATGCGCCATGTTCTTCTGACGGGCATAACGGATGCTTTCACCGTTCAGGACTGCCAGCATTTCCTTTCCTGTCTTAGAAATACTATGCACTCCGGAAAAGTTATCCAGTTCACCCTCCTGTTTGCGCAACTCTGGGAAGAAGATATTCTTCTGTGCAGCTTCTTGGGAATAAGTATACTTTGCTTTCAGTTTCTGACAGTCTCTTCTAGCAGTCATAAACTCTGTCTCGTTGTCATCAACAACTGTCTCATCCAATGGCGCTTTGCTGATAATCACAGAGCCATCACATACGCCAACAGACTTGCGGATGCTGGTAACATAATAATCAACCTGCTCATTGTAGATGTCAGGAAAACAGAAAGTGCAGTGTGAAAAGTCTTCAATGCAAACACATTCCGGATAACCGCACTTTATTATTGATACCGCATCCACCGTAGAGGCTGAGCCATAAAAGTTCATTGTCAAAACAGCCTTGGGTCGTATGTTCACGAGAAGACTAGAAAGATACTCCAAGTCAGCTGTTAAGTTTTCATTCAAACTGTAATAAACCACCTTCCACCCAGCCTTCTCAAACGGATCGACCATTGAGTGACAGCAGTATGCCGGCATCAGAACAACTGGTTGGTTATCTTCCATATTGAGGTTCAATGCAACTAGATGAAAAGCCTCTCTACCGGACCTTAGCCAAGTGCAGTGCCCGTATTTCTCAAAAGACGCAAAGTATCCATCTGGAAGTAGAATCCCAGGATGCTCACTACCGTATTCTCTCATTTCCTATCTTCGTCAACATTAATATTCTCTCTAAACAGGACGGTCTTGATGGTCTTGAAGAATATCTTCACATCAAGCCAAAACGAGATATGTTCCGCATAATACACATCATTCTTCAACTTCAGTTCTCCGTCCGCACTATTCCTATAATAAGCCTGATTGTAACCCGTGATTCCAGGCTTTACAGTCAAGATAACACGCTCGTGTTCATTGTACTTTTCCAACCAGTCCAGTGGGTCAGGCCGTATTCCAATCACACTCATTTGCCCTACCAATACGTTAAGGAACTGAGGAATCTCATCAAGGCTGGTCTTACGCAAGAACTTTCCAACTTTCGTGACACGCGGATCATCATCTCCATTGTACGTACTGCCGTCTTCTAACCTAATGTCGGGGGCGTTCACCTTCATGCTACGGAATTTGAGCATTCCAAAAGGTTTTCCTTTGTAGCCAATTCGCTTTCCTGCATAGAAAATGGGGCCCTTGTCATCAAAATAAATGAAAGGAGCAACAATAATGATGATTAACAAGATAAATGGCAATGCACAAAGTGCTATTACCAAATCAATGACCCTCTTAAAAAAATGCTTATACATAAATACCTTTATTTAATCTTACAATCACTCAACGACACCGTTTTTGGTAGTACTAAAGGTGTGTCTGCCTTACTGCCAGTAAAGGAACAGTTTTCTATTACCGCTTTCACATTGTCTTTCTGCTCGAATGTCACAAACGGAGCCTTGTTGGTTTTGCTATTATCCTCAAACACACAATCCTGAAGTGAGAAACCATTAACGCCGGAATAAACCGCAACCTGGCTATTCCCTATTCTATTTTTATTGTGGCTGACATCACTTCTGAATATACACCCTTTGAAAACACAATTATCAAGTGAATATAGTTCTACGCTTGACGTATTGTTTAAGAACAAACAGTTATAGAATGCCAAACCGCCAGTTTTATTATGACCTTCTGCTCCCGAAAGTTTAGCCCCCAAAGTATAATTCTTCATGGTCACATTTGTCATTACTACATTTCCATCACCACCTAGAACGCGAATTCCACACCCTGAGAGTCCACGAATTCCCTGAAACTCACAATTCTCTATGATGTACGACATATTGTGCGCCAATTCACCTGTGTGCTTCTTTGATGAGACAGGATCAATATAGGTGTTGAATATCAGCAATCCAGAGAGCGATTTTCCACTGTAGTCCTCATTAATATAACTTGCACAATTCCTGACAATAGCAGAACCGTTGACGCGCGAAATGGAGAAATCGCCATTATAGAGCATTACAAAGCTATTCACATTATATCCGTAACAGTTTTCTATAACGGCATTATAGCAAGATGACAAACGCAGGTAGCCCGTACTACTAGGCGCATTCTTCCCAACAACATTTCTTATTGTCAAATTGTAGGGGTGTATTCCATACTGATTCGGAAGGTTTATACCCCTTTCCTTGTACGTCTTGGTATCAGAAGGCAAGAGTCCCCATTCAAAATTGATGAGCGATGCAACGTCACCGTCATATACGATATCCTCCAGGGTAATATTATGCATGTTGCCAACGCCACTAATCAGCATATTTGAGCTTGTTCCTCCCTTCACGGATTTAACCAAGTTACCCTTTCCAGTAATATTGCTCAAGCGAATATTATATATATCGGAATTCCAGTCGTTAGGGCCATACCCCAACCAGATAACAGCTGTTGACGTTTTCGAAAAATATCTATTATCTGATAACCGATAATCAAGATTCTTAATCTCAATATTATGAGACGTACGAATATGAATCATAGGATTAGGCCTGTGCAATAGAGCGCTCTCTCCTTGTGTTTGGTCTACGATTATGGCCCCCCGGAAGTCGATTACCGCTTCAGACACATTTCTAATCGTCAAAGGGGTTTTTATTATGTAGGTACCTGCGTCAATGCAATAGGTTTTATGAGAGTTATCTTGTAAAAGTGCATTCAATAGTACAAACAGAGCGTCATCTTTTACATTAAACCAGCGAGTGTATATTGTTTCGTTGACAATACTACCTTTTACTGTTCCACCTTGCTTAATTGCAATATTGACGTTTCCATCTAAATATGTGCTATTAAACATAACAGAACCCCCACTGATACTGCCTCCTCGAAATACAAGCAAGCAATTTGATGGTATTTTTAGAGTCTGTCCACCAAGGCTGAAATTGTCTCTAATTTCGTACGCACAGTTTTCCTCTTTTAGCTGAGAGATAATAGACTTGGATGGTTCAACAATGATGTACTTGCCTGACGCTCTTTGAGTAAAACTCAAAAGCGTAACTATAAGCAATAAGAATTTACAGAAATAACGCAACACAAGAACAATTTATAATCACCTTTTTACTCTTCCGCTTACATCTCCGCTCATCAAGTTTTCCACATCAGCAACTGTTACCCAGTTATAATCACCTTTCAGAGTGTGCTTCAGGCAACTGGCAGCTGTCGCGAATTCCAATGCCTTGCGGTCATTCTGATAATGGAGCAAGCCAAAGATTAGTCCTCCCATAAAGGAATCGCCTCCACCTACTCTATCAACAATATCAGTTATATCGTAGCGTCTAGAGGTAATCAACTCTTTACCATTATAGAGTACACCACCCCAGGTGTTGTGATTAGCATTGATGGCTCCACGGAGCGTAACCACCATCTGTTTGCATCGAGGGAAGCGCTCCATCATCTGCTGGCAGACACTCAAGAAACTATTCTGGTCAATGTTACCATTTGTCTTGGATGCATCAAAGTCCTTTGGCTTGATACCAAAAACTTTTTCGCAATCTTCTTCATTACCAAGAATAATGTCTGCACCAGCCACCATTTCGGGCATCACTTCAGCCGCTGTCTTGCCATATTTCCAAAGGTTGCCACGATAGTTGATGTCACAACTAACGGTAACGCCCAATTCATTTGCTGTTTTAATTGCCTTCAGGCACTCAGCTGCCGCATTTGCTGAAAGTGCTGGTGTGATACCCGTCCAGTGAAACCAGTCAGCATCCTTAAGGATTTCTTTCCAGTCAATGGAATCTGGTTTAATAGTCGCAATGGAACTGTCTTCACGATCATAGTAAACCTTTGAAGGTCGAGCATTGCTACCTGTCTCTAGGTAAAGAATACCCATGCGCTTTCCGGTTCGCAAAATATGTTCAACACCCACCTTATGTCCCCTTAAATCCATAATACAACGTTCTGCTATGGGATTATCCGGCAGACAAGTGATATAGTCGGTTTCTATACCATAATTAGCCAGTGATACAGCAACATTAGCCTCTGCACCGGCATAACTCACATCAAATCGGTTAGTCTGTATGAGCTTCAGATAGTCTGGAGCCCCCAAGCGTACCATTATCTCTCCAAAGGTTACTACTTTCGCCATTCTTATTCAATTATTTGATATATAGATGTCACATCTAGTGTTCTGTAGATGGACGGTGTAAGAGACTTCATCAGGCTACCGCGAGTTTTGGCATAGCTGCTGAAGATCTCATTATTCTCATGGGTAAGAGATACCTCCTTTTCAGAAAGCACACTCCCAGGATAGCCGTCATAGCCTACCAGAAATACTTCACCATCAGTCAGGTTCAGTCCGAGCTGGATTGCCACTGTGGTTACAGAATCCTTATACTCATCAATGAATGAAATCTCCTTCAATTCAAAGGTACTCTTCTCTGCATACTCTGGTACCTCAGTACCCATGGTTCTGGGATAAGGAGGCAACACACAGGTACCAGCATACTTTGTCTTACCAACATTAGCCGTCAGACGGTGGCCCTCATTACCTACCAGGCAGTAGAAGGTAGGCTCTTTACGTCCAAGGAATAGTTTAGCATGACGTGCTGTAGCCAAGACTAATGCAGTATCAGGATTCTTATCCAGATACTCATGGATGGCCTCAATATGCTCAGCCACGGTATTACCCCCACCAATCACCAGCACCTGCTTGAACTTCTTGTTGACTTCAAGAACAGGATACTTAGCGTTATCCTCTTTCTTATCCTTGCGGTTATCCAACGCACGAACAATGCTGTTGAAAGAATAAACACGGTTGCTCACCCAGTCCATCACTTCCTTCTGCGGGAAGGAGTTGGCTCCAGAAATCATATAAGGCAGGCTGGTACCCCAACGATACTTTTCATAGAGCGGCATGAATGCCTGGATAGCATCACCCAGTTCATTGAAATTGACCTTAAGGCCGGCGTGCTTATTCAGATACGTCAGCAGCAACTCCATATTCAGGTTGCCGGCTCCACGTCCCATTCCCAGAATGGTTGCATCTACACTATCCACACCACATTCAATAGCGGTAAGAGTATTGATGAGACCCAACTGAAGGTTATTATGCCCATGGAAACCAATCTTGCAAGTGAGATATTTTTTCAGGTTCGCAATGATGGCTCGCACTTCATTAGGTGAAACACTACCGTAGGAGTCCACCATGTTGAAGATCTTGATAACGCCATTCAACTTGGGCAACTTCTCAAACAAGTCTTCATACTGGTCCCACTTAGACATATACATCACATTGAAGGCCACTTCAAAGCCATACTCTTTCACCTTCTCTGCCAGAACAGCAGCTCTGTCCAGGTTCTTGGGATCAACCGCCATACGGATCATATCCACCACCCCCTCCAGGGGAGCAATCAAATGCTCCAAATCTTCTGGCTTGGTGCTTTTTTCATTAAGCATCACGGCCAGTTTCTGTTTGGAGTTCTCGCGGATGTGTTTCAGTACTGACAGGGGGCAATAGCCAAACTTACCGTTATACTCCTTAAGGGGATTATTACGGTAACCCAGTTCCAAGTAGTCAATCGGGAGGCCGTTCATCGCAGTGATGTAGGCATCCACAGTTTTTGCGTTGAAGTCCCAATTGGTGTAGTAGCCACCATCCCTCAACGTACAGTCCAGTATTTCCATTGTCTTATTTCTGCAGCTTGGCTGCCATTATTTCATTTACTTTCTTCAGGTCGTTGGGCGTGTCAACTGCCACGGTCTCACTGTCCACTTCAATGAACTGCACCTTATAGCCGTTCTCTATGAAGCGGAGGATCTCAATATCCTCAATGGCCTCAATCTTAGCCTTGCCGTACTTCTTACCATATTCGCAATAGAACTTCAAAGCAGCAGGAGTAAAGCCATACACACAAACCTGCTTATAGTAAGCATAGTCAATGCTACCCTTCGGGTATGGTGCAGTAGAACGGGTCAGATAGATACCAATACCCTCTTTGTTCGTGATAACCTTAGGTACAGTGAAGTTCACCACATCTACAGGATCGGTAATCTTGGTCATCAGGTTGGACACCTGGAGTTCCTTGTTGTCAAAGAACGGCAGGATAGCCTTTTCCATCACTTCCGGCTCCATCAGCGGTTCATCACCTTGGATGTTCACATAGAGGTCTGCGGGAATCTTCTCTGCCACTTCACCAATACGATCGGTACCGGTACGGTGTGATGTTGAGGTCATGATACACTTCATGTCGAACTTCTCGCAGGCGTCATAGATGCGCTGGTCATCAGTGGCTACGTAGAGTTCGTCAAAATACTTAACTTGGCTGGCGTGCTGATACACCCACCATATCATTGGCTTACCACAAATGTTAGCCAAAGGTTTGCCCTGGAAACGAGAGCTCTCGTAACGGGCGGGAATAACTCCGATGATTTTCATTATGATTCTATTAATAGTATTTCAATATTTGTTCGAACAATTCCTTAACATTATAAGTCTTGATTATCTTTTCAGTATTCAGTGAAGGGAAAAGATCAAAGATTGTTTGGTCCTTCGGGTTGGTAATGATAGCAATTGGTGTAGAGTCGTTGTAGATTGCCTCTAACAGGCATGTTGATTTTCGTGCAATGCAGACATTCCCCACCATTGCCTCTGTGTAATCCGTTAACTGAGGTGCGTCAAGTTTATCGTAGTTAGATTTAATATCTCCCGGATGAAGTTTCAAATAGAGTGTAATACCTTTTTCTTTTAAAAGAGGGATTAGTTCAGATACTATTTGAATATTCACCTCCACCTCGCGCGGTTCTGAGAAATAAACAACATGTCTATCGTGAGGCTTCACGTTATTCAGTTTGAACATCTTGGTAGTGATAGCCTCATCAAATACATATTTATCTGTGTTGTACAGCTTATTCAACCAATCTGCGGTAAACTGTGTATTCGCATAGAACACATCAGAGGAGAATCCCTTAGGATACTTGAAACCGTACTCTATTCCGTGGGGGATATTGAATGACTTAAGTCCGTGCTTCTTTGCTAATTGATCCTCTATCACAGAGAACCTACATAGATTATTACCAGTATAGAAGTCACATTCATGGAAGTGTGAAAAGTATTCATCGAGCATCAGTTTGTATAGTTCTGCATGCACAATACGCCTTTTATAAAAGTTATTCAAGGCTAAAATGCTCCACTTTCCAGACAAACCCTTGTAAAAACTTCTAAACTCACGCATCACTCCAAACGAACGGAAATATGCCTTAAAGACCCATTTCCACTTTGTTCCCAACCTAAATAAGCGATAGATTGTTTGCTTGTTGAAAGGATACTCATATTCTTTTTGAATATCATCAAAACGCTTTAACTTTCCCGCGCTGGATTTGGCTCGAATAACCGAAAACTTTTTGGTAGGATTGATACTCTCCCCTGTATATGGGATAGAAGCCATTAGATATAAAAAATAGCCTAATGACGCGAATTTTGTTGCGGCATAATCTATTCTGTTTCTTATACTCCTTAAATATAATTTCCCGCCCTTTATTCTGATTCCCTTTTGAATAGCCAAATCGGAAAGGTAGAAACAAACGTCCTCGTCTGCCTTAGATAAATCTATCTCATCTACTTTGTTCTGTTCTAGATACGATTTCAGGGCAAGATAGTCTTGATAAATATTGTCATAGACCTCGTTAACCGCATAAGTATCATTATAAAAAGAATCCACTACTTTCTTCGCGTATGCGTAGAAATTCTGCGTATAAAGGTCATCTACCAAAAATGATTGTCCTTTAATGGAGAGTTGACGACCATTAACCTTCAGTACATCCATATTGACATGATTAAAATTTAATTCACACTAGATGAGATTGCAATCAAAGCCTGTTTCCGCACCGTTTGTTTGCAATATTTATAAATGAGCCACATATAAATCATCCCTAGGTTGAGGAAGAACTGTCCATAAGAACTACCCGAAAAGAAGCCAATGCTAAAAGGCAAAATGAGAGGCATTGTCAGCAAAGTCTTAAAACTGATTAATTTCTTTTTATTTGGCCCCCACTTTTTTGTAAAAAAACAGTTTAATAAAACAAATAGAAATGTACCCGTATATCCAAAATCAAATATTGTTCTTACTATGCACCCATGAAATGCAGAGCTTGTATCCCCAATCACTTTTTCTATCCTCTTCCTTGAGGCCTGGTTATAATTATCAGAACCATATATTCTTTGGAGTATGGCAACCCCTATTCCATTGTTATTAAACATGCCCCATGATAAATCAGATGGACCACTATATCTCTCCATTAGAATTGGGCCAAAATACTCCCACTGCGAAAAGTAATCTAAAATGGACACCAATTTTGGATATTCTTTTTCGTCAATTAAAGACTTTGATTCTATGTAAAAACTCTCGCCAAAGCGATCTTCGGAAATAGCTGAAAAAACATATCCTATGGCACTACCGAAAATAAGAATTGCTATAAAGGTCTTCTTGAAAACTCTTTTATTAAGAAGCGGCATAACAAATAAAAACATAATCACATAAATAATTACATAGTTTACTAGCGCGCTTCGCGACAGACCAATGATGCCAACTAATACGATAGTAAGAGATAATATTAGATGTAAAATAGATTTTTTTGCGTTTCTCTTAACAATATAATAAAAATGTAAAGTTAAACTTAGATAACCAAAAGATGATAACAGGTAAGAGATGGTTATGAAAATTGATGGCATAATAGTGGCAAATACAGATTGCCTTAAATCTGAGTCACCACCATTTTTATATTCATTTACATGAACGACACCGGCAACTAATAGGGCGAAAACGGCAATAAAAACTATTAAATCTACAATGAAAACAAAAGCATTAATCCAGATAACTACACGCTCGACCTTTGCTAATTTTTTTTCATTAATATCAGAAAAATCGAAGCCTTTAATATTTGAATAGCTGTTCCATGACGAAAATAAAATAAAAAGCATCAATGCAATATATATCTCATATAAAACATATGTTCCCGGTAAATCTAACAAACGACCAGTAAGATATGCTGAAACTGTAGAAAAGAGCAATAAAGCAAATAACAGAGACGAGACAGAGTTAATACTGAACTTGTTCTTGATAAAGTGTATTATAGAAATAATTATATATAACATTACTTTTTATAATAGAAATTATTCGTTTCCAAAACCTATTTATCTAGATTTTACCGTGTTAACACCTCGGTTGAAATCCCGCTAATGATGGAATTTAAAGAGAAAACTTTCGCTGCTAATGATACTACAATACAAACTAATACCATAACTCACCTTAATGTAATCCAATAAACGCTATCTCAGGTACGTCAAGTACAGTGTGGACATCAAATTTTTCAATACTTGCGCCCATTGCTTAGAGTATACTTTTCAGTATCTTAACATAGTTGAAGTGCTGAAGATCTTGGCTGCAGGAGCAAAATCTTCTTTCCTTGAAACTCCACGATTTATCATCTCTTTAGAATCATCTTGCGGTCTGCATCTGTGAAAGACACAAACCACATAGAGGTTATTAATAATATATTAAATACAACTGCATGGATAATCAGCGCCTTAAATCCTTCAACCGGCAGCCAAAGCTGCATTACCATATAGTATGCTATAGACAAGAGTATGGGAAGCCAACACACTTTGACTACCCTCTTTACCAACTCCCTCACACTGACCATCATATGCTTCCTAACAAAAACATAGACAAGCATGACTTGACCCACCAACAAAGAAATAGCCATTACCAGTGCGTAAGATTTTAGATTTATACCTTTAATCAGGTAAATAACTACGAATGCAAAAATAAAGCTCACGAATGAAGTTACTACCTTATACAACAGTCGGTTGGATGCTAACTGATACAAATAGCAGAACTCAAGAATCAAAGCCGGAGTCATGCTGAGCATGACAATCAACGCACAAGGGTACGCACTGTCATACTCTCCACCAGCCCACAAATGAATGAAAACCTGTCCAAAGAGTATAAAATTAGCCAATATGAATGTCAAAGCTAAAGTCTGCACATGAGTCATTCGATAGACCGTACTTGCAATACCGTCGTTATCATTAGAGAAAGATAATGACATGAATGACGGAACAAAGACATTGGTTATAGCCGTAGAAATGGACCGATAATTAAGAATAAATATCATGGCTATTCCCCAAATGGCTACTATGTCTGCGCCCTGGAATAGTCCAATGATAAACTGCCCTGAATTGTACTGTAATTGTTCAAACAGCATCACCAAGAACATCCAAACAGAAAACGTAAGCAGGCCCTTTATCATTTTAGGCTCAAACATCTTCAGCGAGAATTTAAAGTCAAGCTTTCTGATAGCGTAAATATAGTAGATGAAATAGGTCAGCAGGTTACATGCTGTTACCACTACGATAGCCCCTACAGATTTCATATTCACCAGATATAGCAAAGCCACCATCACAATCGGCTGCACAAACGTGAAAAGCAGCGTCACTCCGTTCTTTACAATGAATTTCTCGTATGCAACAAGCACTGATCCGGCAATTTGCAGAGGGAAGGTAAACATCAAATTAACTCCGCATAACAGTATCATTAAACGAAGTTTCCCTACCTCTACATCACTCATCGTTCTGCCAAACAGGCCATCTGCAGAGATACTCAAACCGACGCATATCAGCATCGCCAAAAGTCCGATGAGTATGTAAATAACAGACAATGTACTATACAGTTGATATAGCTTCTTGGTATCACCTGCAGAACGGTATTTTACGGTAAATCTAGTGACCGTACTCCCAAAGCCAAGATCAAGTATCGCCAAATATCCGACGATTGACATAGTAAGGGAGAATAGTCCATACTCGTTCTGGCCCAATGCTCTTAAGAGGAACGGGGTATATACAAACTTTATAACCACATTCGAAATCATCTGAATGTAGCGTAAAATCACACCCCATTTTTTTTGTTGAATCTCCATCACCCTTCTTTGATTGGTATCACATATTTACAAAAGATTCTATTACTTCTTATTAATCGTCCAATTGCCAAATAGTAGGCTGTTATTGTAGGTGAAAGAAATACATTCTCAAAATAATTGAGAGGTACTGGATGTCCTGCAACAAAGAGATTCTCTGAATAGTAATTAATATTCTTTTGAGGAATTATCAAAGGGTCATTATTCATAACCTGTGCACCATACTTATAAACAAAGTCGTTAAATTTTGGTTCCAATTTCTCTATTAAAAGAGAAAGCAGTTCTTCTTTATTCTTTGGCACATAGCAAATATTAGCATAATAATAAAGAGACGGCCTCAATAGTATTGATGGCTTTCTCCAATAAACGCTTTCTATACCAATTGTGGACCCAAAACAAATAATCTTATCAACGCTATCCAGTAAAGAATATGTACTAACATCACTATCTCCAGGAATAACCGTAATATTTTTATATCTATCACCTAATAATAGAAGATCTGTGTGGTATTTATAACGAACATCTTTTAAATTTGGGTGAATCCTCAGATAAAAATGTACTTGCGCATCTGCATGTTCAAGGAGATATACAATGCTCTCTAGTTGTGTGCTGAATAGCTTCAGCGTTTCCCATTCTGCACCTACAGAAGCAAATTCGTCCTCTGATGAATTCATTATTGCTATGTTGACCTTAGAGTCATCAATTGGTGGTACTTTACCTTTTATTTGATCCTTTACATATATTCTGTCCCCCGAATACTCTCCTTGCCTTCTTTTTTCATAAAAGGATTTCCCTAGTTCAATTTTTTCTTCTAAAGACAGGTTTAAATGATCCCATACGTAGTTCCTTCTTTCATCTAAATATTTAATGTCATGTGGTAAGTGATTATCAAAAATTACTTTTTGCCATTGATTATTCTTTTTAAAACCTTCGTACAAAAGAACTCTTATTCCCTTTGCCTTACATATGTCAAAAATAGGCCTTATTTCTTCAAATCTTCCATTAAAAGAATGGACGACATCAGGTTTAAAGTCGTCAAACAAACGATATAAAGAATTTACAAATCGAAAGCTCTGATCAAGATGGGCGTCAAAATAAACTCTGCTTTCACCGTCTATCTGTGGGTTTAAATTCCGTGTCCTTGTTATATAGCTGGACATAATACCTAGTCCAATACACGTATCACGGTAACGTATTGATTTTAATTCTTCTGCGTTATTGTAATTGAATACTATAGAATCCTGATTATCACAATAATCCAATAATGATTCATTATCTATTCCATGTTGACTTAATATCTTTCTTGTATTTTTCGTACAAAATCGACATAAGGACTTGCTCCCTTTTGCGTTTTGCGTACACATTTCATTGATTCCTCCGCAATAAACGAAAAGAATACTATTATTAGGATCCTTTTTCATTTCGACAGCCTCATCCAAAAGCATCCCCAAAAAAGGTCCATTGAAGCACGAATAAAAATAAAACAAATGCCTCATAATATCTTAATAAAAAAATAATACTAATATTAAATACATACAAATAACATATTGAGAAAAGATTCTTAGATATCTTTATACTTCTCCTAATGTATCTTGGATTCTCATCATTCCTTCAATAATCCTTTTCTCCGACGTGGCATATGACAACCTGATGTACCCAGGCGCTCCAAAAGCATCCCCAGTTACTACCGCCACATGCCCTTCTTCAAGGAGGAACATAGCCAAATCTGATGATGATGTTATAAACTGTCCCTTATAAGATTTACCAAAGTATGAGTCACACTTCGGGAACACATAGAAAGCGCCCTCCGGCTCATAAACATCAAAACCCGGTATTTCCATGACAAGGCTAACCATCAAGTCTCTTCTCTTCTGAAAAACCTTTCGCATCTCTTCAACACCGCTTTGCTCTCCATTCCACGCTGCTTCTGCAGCCTTTTGGCTAACAGAACTTGCATTGCCCGTATATTGCCCCTGCAACACATTACATGCATCAACGATCCACTTAGGAGCTGCGATGAAACCTATACGCCATCCTGTCATAGCGTATGCTTTAGATACACCATTAACCACTACTGTCCTCTCGCGCATACCAGGAATGGAAGCGATAGAAGTATGAGCACCCACGTAATTTAAATGTTCATATATCTCATCTGAAATCACATAAACATTTTCGTGACGCAAGATAACATTTGCCATTTCCTCCAACTCCTTACGTGAGTATACTACACCTGTCGGGTTATTGGGAGTACACAGTAGGATAAGCTTAGTCTTTGGAGTAATAGCATTTTCTAACTGCTCGGGTGTTATTCTAAATCCTGTTTCCAAAGTAGCATTAACAAAAACGCTCTTTCCACCTGCAAGATTAACCATTTGTGGATAGCTCACGTAATAAGGTGATGGTATTACAACCTCATCACCTGGGCTAACCAAAGATAGAATGGCATTGCATACGCTCTGTTTAGCACCATTGGATACAAGGATCTCTTGTGGGGAATATGATAGACCATTCTCCCTCTGCAACTTTCCACATATAGCTTCCCTTAATGACATGAGGCCAGGAACTGGCGTGTATTTCGTCCAGTTTTCATTAATAGCCTTCTCTGCTGCCTTTTTTATGTGGTCCGGGGTGTTGAAATCTGGCTCCCCAACGCTGAAGTTGATGATGTCAATTCCTTTTGCCTTGAACTCAGCAATCTTTTGCGCCATGGCTAAAGTCGCAGATTGTGAGAGAACCTTTATATGGTCAGAAACATTTGGATTCATAAGCAATAATCTAGTCTAAACTACCATGTCTAGAGTAAACCTCTCACCTCTTGCGAAATCTTTCACAAACCTCTTCCCAAGAACCTGAGGCAGATATTTGGGATGTAATCCGTATCCAGGTCTCACACTCCTTACATTCTTTTCTGTCACCAATTCACCAGCCTTCACATCTTCTGCCACGTACAATGATCTGCAAGCAGTACGACCTTTGATTTGAGCAGGATCTGTTGGATACTTCACATCACCAAGTGCCAGTTCCACGTTACGGATATTTTCAACCATAGCTTTGAATTCTTCCGCTTCCATAGAGAAGTCAGCATCGGGGCCGCCAATAGAACGATCTATAATAAAGTGTTTTTCTACCACATCTGCCCCCAAAGCAACTGCAGCCATTGGAACAGTGCTACCCATCGTATGATCACTTAAACCTGCCTTGCATCCAAACCGCTTCTTCATATCAGGAATAGTAAGAAGGTTAGCATCCTCAATTGGAGCAGGATAAGCTGATGTACACTTCAGGAGCGTGATATCGTTACATCCCTCACCTCTGAGGGTATCCAATGCCAGCTGAATATCCTCTTCCATCGCAATTCCAGTACTCATAATAACCGGTTTATGCTTGGAGCCAATATACTTTATAAGAGGTATATCAGTAATCTCAAAGGAGGCGATTTTGTAAATAGGGTTATCTAGGCTTTCCAACAAGTCAACTGCGGTCTTATCAAAAGGCGTAGAGAAACATACTAGCCCTTCTTCTCTAGCCACACGAAATATTTCTTCATGCCATTCCCATGGCGTATAAGCCTTTTGGTAGAGAGTATAGAGGCGCTCCCCTTCCCAAAGGCCAGGACCGCAAATAAACTCTGGCTTATCACAGTCAAGCGTTATTGTATCTGCCGTGTAAGTCTGAATCTTAACGGCATCAGCACCAGCTTGTTTAATAGCCTTGATTGTATCAATGGCTGTTTCTTTGTGCTGATTATGATTTGCCGACATCTCGGCTATGATAAAGGTCTTTCCCATTTATTTTTGAATTTCAAAATATTCTATACTTCCGTCACCATTGGCAACTCCATATTTATACTGGATATTATGGATATCATCAACCACAATGGAATCCTTCACTCCTATAAAACCACCACTGCAATAGTTTTTCCCTCCAAGGTTCTTTTGTCCATATCTGTTAAATATAATGCCCTTGTAGTTGAGCTGCTTAACTAGTTCATAGACCACCTGGAATGTCATGTCAATCCGGATGAATTTAACAGATTGATTCTCATCCGTAATATTAACAAGACCATTTTTGGTCGCAACAAACCATTTTAAATGGTCACAGCGTTTCAACTCCGCCTCAGAATACTTCTTCTTCCCAGCAATAATTACATCAGCTTCTTCAGCGGTTGTTACCAGCTCCGTTCCATCATCAAGTTTTACAAACTGAGCAATCTCATCCTCAACGTCCACAAATACCTTTGTTATATTATCTTGTCTCGCGACAATGGTATTCACATAAGAGGAGAGGACCGTACCAATAAGTTTCTTGTCTTTATAATAATACAAGTCCCTCTTAGCGTTTATTTCTCCAACATTAATATCTGTATCTATAAGGAAAGCATCAACGCTTTCATCTAACTCAGAAATAATATGGAGGGCATCTTTTGCATCCATCACTTCTGCACTACCAAAGCAATACTTGTCCTGACTATGCAAAATTGGAGAGACACTGGTCCTATCGGCTTTTGTGATATTAAAGAATACAGATCTTCCATTCTTAAGCTTTTGTTCCAAGAATTCTTTCTTTAACAAAGCCATCTGTTCTTCAGGGCTCTCGCATTTCTTTACACTCACTTCTATGCGCTCGATGTCGGGGCGTTTTGCGGTATCTTTTAACTCGGCAGCCGTTTTATCAAGTAAATCCTCGTCAATCCCAAGCTTGTCTAATTTTGTATAAGCTACAATAAGAGAGTTTACATCAGCATTGTACTTATCTGCATAGCGCTTAACTATCCCAAGGAACGATGAATGGAACTGTGAATAGCCATATATGATGTCCCTTGCGCTCTCTGGCTGGATGTAGGGCTTAATGACTTCATCACTAAGCCTCAGGAGCATATCAATGTTCTGCGGAATATCCATGCCTCTTCGTTTCAAAACAAGCATCAACTTTTCACTGATAGTATTACCAGAACTCCTTCCTAGTCCACGAACGGTACTATCAATATAGGTAGCACCATTATCGATGGCGGCAAGAGAATTGGCTATAGCCATTCCTAAATTATCGTGTCCATGGAATCCCATAACTATGTTTGGATTAAGATCTTTACTCTTTCGAACGAACTCCCCTACCTTTTCAGGAAGCATACCACCGGAAGAATCCACTATATATACAGCATCAGCTCCTGCATTGTAACAATCCACAGCAATTCTGGCAAACTCATTAGCCTCTACAGCATATGATTTCATAAGATTGATACAAGTCATCATCCCCTTTTCTTTGCTCAATTTCACATAAGGGAACGTTTCCTGATACCTATCAACGTTGACACCTATCCTCAAAAAATCAAGGCCATTCTCAGCTGCCATGATAATATCTTCTTCGCGGCCTACTCCCACAACGAAGAAAGCACCAATCTTTGCATGTTTGACAACAGAACGAGCAGCTCTGATATATTCCAAGTCTGATGCCGCAGGTTTGTAAACACTTGATTTCTGGGCATTAAGCCCCACTCCAGGACCGACCTCAATCATCTCGACACCGGCTTCATCAAGAACCTTTACAATAAGCTTAGTGTCGTCAACATTAAACTGGTACTCTACGGAATAGCTACCATCTCTTAAAGTGGCATCCAATAATACTAATTTATTTGCCGCCATAGTATTTCATTATTTGGTGGATTGTATTGTTTATATAATCTTCTGTTGCAATTGAAGGCTCTACCCAAAGGTTTACACACTTATGGGCAAATGCATTTGCCTGCGGGCAACCAGTATCTCCATAAAATCGGTTAATCGGGATATACAGGTTTGAACAGTTCACCCCATTTTGGCGGAGATACTCAGAGAAATCCTCTAAATCAGTATCATCCTTTAACACTATCGTATAACGATAAACGGAATATCCTTCTTCGATTTCAGGGCAATAGATAAACTTATCCAAAGGGGCAAGTCTATCGTGATACTCTTTAGCTATCTTATTACGCGTTTCTGTTATATTATTGTCTAGATAAGTCTCTATCTTTTCTTGTATTAATCCCCAATTGACATCCCCATATGAGAAATACAAATCTTTGAAGACTGTTATGAAGTCTTTGTACAAAGCAAAGTCATCCTTATTGGCCAAAGCTTTTTTTCGATTCGCATAGAAGTTTGTTCCATAACTATTAGACAATTCCTGCGATGGGATTACTAATTGAAGGCTTTCTAAGCTTTCCTTTAGTTCCTTGTTTGAAATAACATCTTGTCGGTTGTTTACTATTACACCACCACGTTTGCAATCAATATGTTTTGTATGACCAAAACTGAGAACAGCAAAATCACCAATTAGTCCCGTCGGAATACCTTCAACTAAACTACCAAATGATTGGGCCAAATCTTCTATCAAATAAATACCATACTGTTTGCACTTGCCCTTGATTCTTAAAACGGAATCACTTGCATGTCCAAAAACGTAAATATATACAACTGCCACCAAATCATCCTTATACTTGTCAATAAGGTCCAGAGTCTCTTTTTCATCCATCAGAAAATCCTTTGGAGAGATATCTGCGAATAATGGCTCCAAACCCGCATATGAAGCGGCATAAACCGGTGAAGCACAGGTCGTTGTTGAATACAAAACCTTTGAACCGCCTTTCTTTTGTTTTAGCAAAGAAAGAATAGAATACAATCCATGAAATGCCCGGTTGACCTCTATAAGTCTTCCGTCCATATCCTGGCCAAAATATCTAGATAAAACGTTGTCTAAAAACATAATATTTCACTCACATGCTTAAACTTTGGTTCTTTACCACATTTGCGTACCACATCAACAAGTTCCTGAATATTCTTTTTAAAAACATCCATATCGTAAGCAATCAGACCATGTTGACCAGGTGATAGAACTTCAAATGGATGTGTTATGGATAATAGGCTATCATTGTCTCTCACATATTCTGCCATATTCTGGAACAACACCTCTGTCTTGAAGGACAGATTAACATACCGTGATATTGGTCCCTTATCATAAGACGCTTTCATTGGTATTGTTACCATAGGAACTTCTAGAACATCCATGGCAGGATCGCCGGATGTTCTGTAATCCTCAAAAGAAGGATGATATGGCATATTTCCAGTTATCTCCCAATCCAATTTCTTCTCCACATCATTACGTACACGGCCAGGTAGTGCCGTACTGTCAACCATAATGCCGGCCTCATTTATCGCCGTCATTAAAGGGTTTGTCATGACGCATTCTCCAATACGGATGATACGCCAATTGATTTCAGGTATCCTTTTTACATTCTCCAGATCTCTACTGAAAGATTCCACAAGCTTGTCCTCAGATACTGGAGCCCACTCTTCCCCTTTTTCTGTATATAGATGAATATGCCAGTTTATTTCACCGTTATGCTCTTTAATACTCTCAATCAAAGAGGGATTTGATTTGATGAGGTGGCCATAGTCCCCATATACCTTGCTAATCTGGTAATCACTTCTCACAAAAACTGAGAAAGCTTTCCCATCCAGCACATCTATTATTTTCTGAAAACCGGCTCCAAAAGAGTAAAATTTGGCAGCACTCCTGTTATAGTAATCAGCAGAATTGGGGTCAAAGTCCTGATCAATATCGAATGTTAGATAAATATTAAACTTTTCCATAATACTATAATGCCTCTACAACTTCAAATGATATCTGATCTTTTACCTCTTTTTGGATAGCAAGCAGTTGCTCTCGTGTCTTGGCCCAACTAATGAGATATGCTAAACGCTGGCTTCCACTTTCCGGTTTCTTAACGAATTCACCTTCTTCGTATAAGAAATGCAGATAGTACTGCTCGTGTTTACCCTCCAAATCTTTCCCATTAATTTTTTTTATATAGCCCTTGTCATCTGGATAGAAGAAACTCAGTCCAACCACATTTTTGAAATCAGCGATTGCTGGAATATCTTCTATTATCTCTTCCCCACTAATTGCCTTTAAATATAACCCTAAAGCATCAACCCCACTAATAATGGTATCTATTTTTGTGAAGAGGTCAAAGCCACCACCACGGAGGGAGAAATCTATAACATAGAATTTATCTTCTTCTGTTTTAAGAATCTCAAGATGCATAGGGCCATCTTGTGTAAGGTTCAAACTCAGAACAATACGATTGCAGATGTCCCAGATAGCCTTCAAATGTTCTTTCGTAACCCACTCAGGCGGGAAGACCAATTCACTAGAAAATGTATAGCCCTTGGATTCATCGTTCTGCTCCTGCGATATAGAAAGGAGATGGAACTGTTTGTTATGGACAAAGCCATCAATTGTCATCTCTTTCCCTACAATAAACTCCTGAATGATAGCCTTTTCATCAGAATGGAGATACTCTTTGATGTATTTATCAAAGTCATAATGTGCGGGATCTGAGACAATCTTTACGCCTCGGCTGCCAGAGCCTTTTGACGGCTTTACAATATACTTGCCAGCAGGTAAGTTCTTTACAGATTCTTGGCCTCGGTATATGACAGTCAAAGGAACACTAATCGAATTCTCAGCAAATAGTGCATAGTATGCATCCTTATTGTGAGAAATATCTATCATATCTGATGTATAACCCGGGAGTTTCAATTGGGTTGCTACATAAGCTGTAGAATCTAGTGTTGCTTCTGCAGCCACAGAAGCAACAGCATCAATATGTAACCCCTTTGCTGTTTCTAATACAAGTTCTTTGTTGAGGATGTCTATATGTATGAACTCGTCAGCAACATCTTTTCCAGCGGCATTAGGGTTACCATCCATCGCTATTGTATAGTATCCCATTTCCTTGGCACGGATTATACCATCGCACTGAAAAAAACCTGCTCCTACAAACAATATCCTTTTGTCTTTCATAATTCGGAAAAGAGTTTTATATACTTGTTTTTAATCAATTCCGGATGAATATCTATGTCATTCATCTGGCTTAAGTAATTCTTTGCTGTAATTATATCTGCAGGCGTTGACTGCCTGAGGTCGCCAATAGGGGAAATGACTTTCTGTTCAGCCATGCGTTGATAGCCCTTTTCTTGATTGTCAATATAATAACCAACAATCATAGGCAGACCCCTGCTAAGTCCTTCAATACATACAGTACTGGCAGAGAAAAAACCGATAGATGAATTATCAAACAAATCCGCCATCTGTTCTGCACTGAGATTATGAAGTATCTCCACGCCTTTGCGACAATTCTCCGATAAATATACCCTGTCGCCAAGTATAACTCGTATTTTATATGGTAACTGTAGCCCCAACAACTGAGACACAATTCTTTCTGTCACATTATATGGATCAGAGCCACCAAAGTTTACTACAATAGTGTTCTCCCGATTTCCATTCCTGCTTGTTTTTTTTAGGAAAGGATTTCTCAATAATGCCCACTCAACGCCAGTTTTGATGATTGTTGTTGATGAGGCATCGAAATCATTCGGGAAAACGAATCCATGACTAATCAGCACATCGCAATCGTATTGAATGCTATGAGGATCATCTATACAGACAAGCTTACAACCTTTTTCTCTGATCTGAGTTTGGTAATCAGTGGTGTAGAAATAGTTATCCAGCACCACAATTTCATCGCCTAAAAGCATTGAAAGAAAATCCTCAAATTTTGTTTCTTCTTTCAAGGCGACACATTTACACACCTTCCTCAGTTCACCCAACTGATACTCGGTCGGGTGAACTGTGAAGAATGTGCAGCTGAAGTCATTCTTCAGCATGTCTGCTAAAGCAAGGGTACGGATGAAATGGCCGTAACCAATCCCTCCACTTGCATCAGCTCTAAAATAGATTTTACGTTTCAATTATTAGTTGAGTCGTTTGAAACCGGTCTGGCAAACAGGGCCCTCAAGAGCCATCATCACATCCTTGCCATCCTCAAAATCACGGATTTCTGCAAAGATCGGATCAAGCGCCTCAAAGTAGCCATCAATTACATCAGGTGTATGTGCAATACAAGCATACATCTGAGTTGTAGCAAGATATCCCTTCTTGAGCATCTCCTGTGTAATGTATGTCTTGTAAGCAAGCGCATTTTCACTCTTGAACGTATATCCTGAGCAAGGAGCTATACCCCATTGATTAATCTCAAGGCCATACTTATCAGCAAGAGCCTTCCAACGGCGGCTGTTTTCCTCACCAATCTTAGAAATGACCTCCCAAGATTTAATGCGTTCCATTTCTGCCATTGCAGCAAGTGCAGCAGTAGGTCCAATACGTTCAGTCCAGAAAGTAGAGCTTATCCAGGAACCCTGAGCTGCATCCATAATCTCCTTACGACCGATTACTGCGCACTCTGCATATCCATTAGCCATAGTCTTACTGAAAATGGTCATATCCGGATCTACACCATATTTCTTGTATAGGCCACCAAAAGTCTCACGGAAACCGCTTGAGCATTCGTCGAATATCAGAAGTACTCCATATTCATTGCAGAGATTGCGGATATGTTCCAGATAGCCTTCCGCTGGTCCGAAGTTGCGGCAAACCTCCATCTTAACGGCAGCGAGATCGGGAGTATTGCGGATAATCTTCTCAATTTCCTCAAAATCATTGTAATGGAAAGGAATAGACGTTCCACGCAATGCCTTAGGCACGCCTCCAGTAGGTATACCAGGGAGGAGATGACCAGCAAGCGCATCGTTTTCTCCAAGGTTTACAGATACATACCAGTCGTGCCATCCATGATAACCGCAAATAGCGATCTTGTCCTTACCTGTATAGGCGCGAGCGATGCGAATACAAACAGAGTTCGCCTCACCGCCACCACGGGTGTAGCGAACACCACCAGCCCAAGGTTTGTTCATCTCAATAAGTTTTTCTGCGAGATAAACTTCTTCTGGACAATTAAATGTTGTCATATTACCGTCACGCACAACTTTCATGACAGCTTCATCAACAGCATCATTTGCATAACCAAGGGTATTCGTACCAACACCCATAAGGCAGCAGTCGATATACTCTTTGCCGTCCAAATCCCACACATGGCAGCCTTTGGACTTGCTGTAGTAAGACGGCCAGTTCTCAGGCAGTAACTGTTCAGGACGCTTTGAAAGGAGGGATGTTCCTCCAGGAATCAATTTTTTAGCTTTTTTGTAAAGCTCTTGACCTTTACCCATAATAGAATATTTTTGATTATTTTATTTGATGATCATTCTTTATCGATTTCTCATAGCCCTCATTGTACCCGAATTTTCGGTTAAGAGCATAGATATCTTTGTGCTCAAGAAGGAAGTCTATATACTCCTTCCATGTCTTTTCAATTCCAAGGTTTTCAATCAGAGCTTTTATAACCTCAAAATCTTCTGGTTCGTCAATGGTAATACGATACTCTGTAGCCCCAAATTTACCAACGGGATTAACATACCTGGCGGTTTTGAAAAGTGTTCCACCTTTATCAGTTCCATTTTTCCAAATATATGAAGTGACATGTTCCCTTTCTGAGGACATATTAGCTTCCTTATACGCTTTCTCAAGCACGGAGAACTTCATCACTTCTGTATCACACCCATCTGGGAATGTATTAGGGTCAGCGGCAGCGTAATCATAATTACCTTCAATGCAGAACTTAATTACACCATCGATTACTGTAGGATCAATTAACGGACAGTCAGACGTGAAGCGTACTACATAGTCTGGTTTTTCAGGTGCGGCAGTGTCATAGAAACGACTTAACACGTCATCCACTGATCCTTTGTGGTACTCGACACCAACTTTTTCAGCGATTTCCACAATAAACTTAGAGCCTTCCTCATCTGTTGTGGCAATCTTCAACTTGTTAATACTGTGAGCCTGAAGAATCCTTCTAAGATGAATCTCAAGAAGGGTTTGTCCGTTCACCTCTTTTAAAATCTTTGCAGGGAGACGGGTAGATCCGTAACGAGCCTGCGTAATAGCAAGTATTTTCATACTAATTCCAATTTACCGGATTTAATAATTCTTTTTCCTTTATTTCAAGTGTCTTTATGAAGTCAATGTCTTTTTGTTTAAGCTTCTGAGAGGCCACTTTAAGATTTGCTTCTAACTGCGCATGGTTATCAACTCCTATCAAAGCACCTTTCACATAGTCATTAGCCAAGACATAACCAAACGCTATTTGCTCGATGGACACACCTTCTTTGTCACTATACTGATGAAGCTTCTCCAAATAAGGCTTGAGAGGAATCAATTTGTCGGGTAAAGTATTCACATCCTTAAAGAATAATCCCTGCAAGAAAGCGGAACGGGTATGGATCTCAACGCCCATGTCTACTAACTGTGGCATATATTGCTCAAACTGGCGGTCAAAGATGTTGTAAGGGAACTGAAGGATATCAAAATTCACTTTTTTGTCCAGAAGTAGTTGGAGTTGATCAATTCTATACAATGAGAAACCAATTCTTTCAATCTTCCCTTCTCTTTTCAAGGCAGTCATCTCATCGAAGATGGAAGGATTATCCTCATAGCATTTAAATAAGTGAACTAAATAGCCATATACTGACTCAACTCCAAGTTGTCTGAGAGATTCCATGAAGGTTTCTCTAACCCCCCTATTCGTCTTTGGATACTTTGAAACTATATTGAAATGCGTTTGGCTTTCTTTCATAGCCTTTCCAAGCACCAATTCACTCTGTCCGTAGCCAGCTGATGTGTCTAATGTCTTCACACCTCCGGCCTCTGCAAGTTTAAGAATTTTGCAGACTTCTTCTAGAGGCACTTGCCCCGCAGCATTATTGATGCCGTAGTTCACACCAAATTGTACAGTACCTAATACAACCTTATTCATGCTTTATAGTCCTCGTTAATCTTTCCAAACAAATAGCCATCAATGAAGTTGCCTTCGAAGTAGTGTTGTTTATACCTAACACCTTCTCTTATAAACCCATTTTTGAGGAAAGCCTTCATAGAGCCCACATTGGGCGAATATGCACCTCCCCATACCTTATGTAGGTTAAGCGTATTAAATGCAAATTCAGTTACCAAGGCTATAGCTTCTGTTGCAATTCCTCTGCCCCAATATGATTTTTCTCCAATTAAGAAACCTATATCAGCAGTCTTATCATGATTATTAATACTTCCAAGTTTTATATTACCGATGTGCTTTCCTGTTTCTTTGTCAAAAATACCAAACTGATAGTTATTATCATTGGTTACAGAGCGAAGAAATGCCTTTGTACTCTCAATAGTGTGAGTATAATACTTGGACTCCAAATACTGGTTTATAGCAGGATCATTCATCCAGCGCACATAATCTTCTGAAGCATCCTCTTCTGTTAATCTACGGAGAAAGATTTGCTCTCCTTGTAAAATAGGTGTTTCCATAATTCAAACTAATATGAAGAATTCCTTAACTTTTTCAATTATCCAATCCTGTTCCTCATCTGTCAATGTTGGGAACATAGGCAACGCAAGGCACTTGCTGTAGTAATCCTCAGCCACCGGCATATCACCCACCTTCCAACCGAACTGACGGTAATAAGGCATCAAGTGAGCGGGGATATAAAGAACCTGAGAATACACATTATTTGCTCTCAGATGGTCATACAAACCCTTACGCTTTTCCGCAGGTACTTGGATAATATACAGATGGAAAGCGTGAACAAGACCTTCAGCACGGAACGGAGTCTTTACAATAGTTCCATTGAAAGCCTCATCATACTTCTTGGCAATCTCATTTCTTCGTTCAATGCTCCAGTCCAAACGCTTCAACTGGCTGATGCCAAGGGCTGCCTGCATCTCTGTGATGCGGTAGTTGTAGCCCAACTCCTGCATCTCATAATACCAACCGCCATCGTTCTTTTCCAAACGAGCGGGATCCTTGGTGATACCATGAGTACGATAAAGTGCAACCTTCTCATAGAGCTCCTTATTGTTGGTAGTCACTGCACCACCTTCACCTGTAGCAATGTGCTTGACGGGATGGAAAGAGAATACTGTGAGGTCAGCATACTTGCAGTTGCCAATCATTTGTTTCTCCCCTTTGCTATCAATGAAACTGCCACCAGGAGCATGACACGCATCTACTACAATGGCAAAGCCATAATCGACTGCCAGTTTACGTAGACGTTCTTCATCGATAGGATAACCAGCAAAATCAACTGGTATAACAGCCTTGTAGGTACCCTTAGGTGAAGCTTTAAGAATCTGCTCCAACTTATCCAAGTCCATCAGGAAGGTCTTGGGGTCAATGTCACAGAAAAGCACCTCTGCTCCCTGATAACGGAAACCGTTAGCAGAGGCCACAAAGGTAATAGGTGTAGTGATTATCTTATCGCCAGGCTTAATATCCAATGCCATAGCACATAGGTGCAAAGCGGCAGTGCCATTGCTAACGACACACGCATACTTTACTCCGAGGTAATTGGCAAAGTCCTTTTCAAACTGGCCAATGAGAGGGCCTTGAGTCATATAGTCGGATTTGAGTGCAGCTACAACAGCCTGCACATCTTCATCAGTGATATGCTGATGTCCGTAGGGAATTGGTTTCTCTATCATTTAGCTTTAAAATTAAAATCAATGTAACGACGAATCTTTTCACGTAGCGTTTCCACGGTTTCAAACATCATATTAGAATTTGAACTATAATGGAAATCTTCTGGTACTGGTTGAGCCTTGTAGTATTCCTGATATTTAGCCTTATCGTTCACTCCTACATAGCTCATGAAAGGAATAATTACATAGAAATCACGAGCTTCCAGCGTGCAGTCTGCATCACTCAAGTCAATTATGTCATCATAGAGTTTTTCTCCAGGACGTTTGCCAATGACTTTCAACTCCATTTTGGGTGCAATAGCCTCCGCTAAATCAGTAATACGATATGAAGGCATTTTGGGGACAAAGATTTCACCACCCAATTGTTTCTCAATCACATAGTGCACCAAATCCACCACCTGCTGATTGGATATTAGAAAACGAGTCATGCGTTTATCTGTGATAGGTAATTCCTTGCCTCCAATTTTGGCTCTCTCCATAAAGTAAAGGAAAACAGAGCCCTTGCTACCCATTACGTTACCATAACGAATAACAGAGAAATGAATATCCTTCTTACCTACTATATTGTTGGCGGCCACAAATAGCTTATCGGAAACCAACTGTGAAGCGCCATAAAGGCTAGCAGGAGAGCATGCTTTATCAGCAGATAGGGCGATGACATTCCTGATGTTGCATTTCAAAGCACAATCAATCACATTCTGAGAACCAATAATATTGGTCTTAATGGTCTCATCAGGATTATACTCTGAGGCCTCCAAAGTCATTAATGAAGCTGCATGGATAAGGATATCAACTCCTTCACAAGCTCGCATTAAGCGTTCTTTATCGCGCACATCACCCACAAAAAAACGAAGCTGTGGATACTGTTTCCTTGGATAAAGACGCATCATTTCCAGATGCTTCATTTCATCACGGGAATAGATGATAATCTTCCGGACTCCGGGATAATCACGCAAGGTGATATCTATGAACTTGCGTCCAAAAGAGCCCGAACCACCCGTAATGAGAATTACTTTATTATCAATATTCAACATATGCGCTACTATTCTACTGGATCAAAATAGGTATCAGGACGGTTGGGGTCAAAACATGCATTGGCCCAAATAACCGTCACCATATCTTCAGTATCAGAGAGATTGATAAGGTTATGGGTATAACCTGCAATCATTTCTACTACCTCTAACTTATCTCCACTCACCTCAAAGTTTATCACAGGATACTTGTTGCCATTCTCATCAACACCTTCTTTGCGAAGCTGAATGAGACCGTGGCCACTGACCACGAGGAATCGTTCCACCAAGTTGTGATGCCAGTGCTGACCCTTGGTAATTCCAGGTTTTGAAATATTGATGGATACTTGTCCGTGATTTTCAGTATGGATAAATTCTGTAAAGCTACCACGGTCATCCTTCTTCATCTCCAAAGGATAGGAAATCTTTTCCTTAGGGAGATAAGACGTGTAGGTTGAGTACAGTGCTTTGCGAAATGAATCACTCACATAGGGTATCTGGAGGTTTGGACTAGGGCGTCCTTTATCAAATGAATAGAGCAAATCAGCAATATCACCCAAGCGCACACGGTGAACGTGAGGCACATAGCAGTATTTGCCTTCTTTAAACTCATCACCTGTCAAAGCGCCAATCAATTCATCTACCACATCATCAATATAGACCAGATTAAGCATCACATCAGGGTCATTGACCTGAATGGGAAGATTATTGGCAATGTTGTGACAGAAGGTTGCTACAGCTGAATTGTAATTGGGACGGCACCACTTACCGAACAAGTTTGGGAAACGGTAAACCAGCACCTTTGCACCAGTCTCTTCTGCATATTGGAACATCAGTTCTTCGCCGGCTTTCTTAGACTGTCCATAAGGATTGTCAAGGGCGGCCTGACTGGAAGAACTAATCATTACAGGGCAAGTGTTCTTGTACTTCTTGAGCGTATCAAGAAGTGTTGTGGCAAAACCAAAATTGCCCTTCATAAACTCTTCCGGATCTTTGGGGCGGTTCACGCCTGCAAGGTTAAACACGAAGTCTGCCTCCTTACAGTATTGCTCCAAATCCTCCGGCTTCGAATCAATATCGTACTGGAACACATGCAACCCTTCCGCTGGGACTTTGTACCAACGGGCTTTTCCGGTTGCTATATTGTCCAGTTGGGCACAAAGGTTCTTGCCAACAAAACCTTTAGCTCCAGTAACAAGTATTTTCATTGCTTAAACGAATTGAATAATTCATTAAATAATCTCATATTCTCAGTTCTTGAATACTTGACATATCCAAAATCATATCCCCGCAATCCCATCGATTTACATTCACTTCGATTATTATACAGATAAAGAATAGCTTCAACTACGGCTTTAGGATCATCATCCGGGCATGCAAAACCCAATTGATTCTCATTAATCTCTTTCGCATATTTACTACCCTTGTCTACAGATGTAATAATCGCTCTTTTGCAAGCCATTAATAATCCAGCTTTACTTGGTACAGAATTCCCAATAATACCGTGCTTCAGTGGGATATAACAAACATCGCAAGCGCTATAAACATCAGCTACCATTTCTTGTGGTTCAAGAGGTAAAAAATGAATATTTGTCAACCCACGTTCAGAAGCCTCTTTTATAAAATCATCTTTCTGGCTTCCTATACCAATCATCTGAATCACTATATCATCGTATGGCTTGAGCTGCTCGGCAACTTGCAAAACTATCTTGTAATCAAAAACATATCCCATAGTTCCAGCATACTGAACATAGAACTTATCCTCAGACATATTATGTTTTTTTATAAAGCGATTTTCTGTCCTTGGAACTTCACTGACTGTATTATCATCGAACCAATTCAGGATAACTCTAGTTTTTTCATACGGTACGCCTTGTTCCATTAATTTATCCCTCATATCCTCAGAAATGCCAACGATAACGTCTACTTTCTTATATGCAATTTTCTGAAGCTCAAAAAACACTTTCTGCATCCAGCGCTTAGGCATAATGCCACTAGCTATGCTGCTCCCGGGAAACATATCCATCATATTCATGATGACTGGTTTCTTACGAGCATAATGGCGAGCCACAAGAGCATTATACAACATGGTAGGAGTAGATTGTAAAAACACAACGTCACATTCTCCTATCATTTTTTTCATAATCCTACCTCCTCGGAAAGCAAGTGATATGCCTTCTAAATACCTTCTAGCAAATGCGTTCTTAGGCGCAGGTGTATAAGGTATCAGCCCATAATGAAAGCTGGGATTATCCATAAAACAATCCGGAATATGTTTGTCAACCTCATTATTAGCCAAGCCTACAAAATAGATAGTATGCCCGGCCTTTATAAGGTCTTCAAACATAGCTTTCATTAAATGGAAAGAAGGATTCGGCTTATGATAAAAATCAATGGATGCAAAAAATAAAATATTCATAAGTCTAATTTGAATAAAACAATAACTGAAGCAAACAAATGAGCTACTGTTGTTTATTCTGAACGAATTTCCTTTGCCTTTGCCCTAGGCTGCAAACCCAAATCCTCTCGTATAAATGTGAGTTTAAGCAACAATTCTTTCATCTCCTCAACAGTAAGGCGGCGGGTGTTATGGCTGTGATACTCTTCCATCTTATCAATCTCCGGATTACCACCTTCTACCTTATCGTAGTTGAGGTCACGGCCATCGCATGGAATGCGATAGTATTCACCACAGTCAATAGCGCGTGCCATTTCTTCACGTGTCACAAGAGTCTCGTATATTTTTTCACCGTGACGCGTACCAATCACCTTCACTTCGGTCTCACCATATTTGGGATCAATTCTAGCATAAGTCTGCTTCAAAGCTTCTGCCAACACATCAAGAGTAGCAGCAGGTGCCTTCTGCACGAAGAGATCACCATTATGGCCATGCTCGAAAGCATAGATTACTAAGTCAACGGCATCATTGAGGGTCATCATGAAACGAGTCATCTGTGGGTCAGTGATAGTGATGGGTTTGCCTTCTTCCATTTGCTCAACCCAAAGAGGAATGACAGAACCGCGGCTAGCCATTACATTACCATAGCGGGTACAGCAAATAGTGGTCTGAGCATTGTCGCCAAGTTGGCGAGCTTTGGCGACGGCAACCTTTTCCATCATTGCCTTACTGATACCCATGGCATTGATAGGATAAGCAGCCTTATCAGTGGAAAGAACAACCACATTCTTTACACCATGCGCAATGGCAGACTCCAACACATTGTTGGTACCAATGATATTTGTTTCAACGGCCTGCATGGGGAAGAATTCGCAACTTGGTACTTGTTTTAAAGCAGCAGCAGAGAAAATGTAATCCACACCGCCACGCATAGCCACATCGATGCTCCTACGATTGCGGACATCACCAATGTAAAACTTAACCTTAGCAGCCTGCTCAGGGTACTGCGCCTGAAGATGATGGCGCATATCATCCTGTTTCTTTTCATCACGACTAAAGATGCGGATTTCTTTAATATCCGAATCCAAGAAACGCTTCAAAACCATGTTACCAAAAGAACCAGTTCCGCCGGTAATCAATAAAACTTTGTCTTTAAAGATTGACATATTTGTAAAATTTAATTGTTAATAATATCCTATACTTATTGATTTGCGAGATTAGATTCCAACCTTCAATACGATTTTTTTAACTTTTGTCGGTTTTTCTAGACATAGACATGGCATATGCCCGTCTTGTGGAAAGAATATCGCAAAGAAATCGTTGCCTAACTGTAATTCATGGTGCTTTACGCCTGTTCCAACGTAAAAAGCGGCATCACACTCCTTATGATAAGGCTTAATTTCATTCAAATACTCCAAAGGCAAATAGCCTACTATTTCCTCTCCACTAATGAGATACTGAATATCAATATACTTACGGTGCGCCTCAAATCCGTTTTCATTAATCTGTTTGGTTTCGTATTCGGACACAATAGCCTTAACCCTCGGATTAATTTCGTGTACCCCGTTCTCAATATCCGGAGTAGCATTCTTCAGGAACTCCAGTCCAAGGTACAAGTCCTCAGAGAGTCCCTTGTAAGTTTCAATATGGTCTAAATTGTCGTATATCATCGTTTTTTGTTTTTTCTCGCCCTTCGGGCTCGTGCTCGCGGCTATCGCCGCTCCGCAGTTTCTCTCGGGCTACGCCCTCGTGCGGCTTCGCCGCTATTTTTACTCACAGCCGGAAGCGCCTCGGGCGCTTTGGGCTGTACCGCTTCCGCGCGGAAGGCTCTGTTGACTGCTTGCAGGCAACTGTGCCTGGAGCGTTCATCGCCGTCTCATCTACGAGCCATCTACGAACCATCTACGTTACCACTCCGAACCTTGCGGCTCGTTTTATCGACTAAAATCGGTTGTCAGTTCCACAATCCTTCCCTCATCGGCAATGGCCTGCAACACTCGGCTCACGCGCTGGCAGTCGGCGGGGCTCAGCTAACAGCTCTGGTAAGGGCCAGGGGCGGTGGTGCGGCCGTCTTCTATGGCCCAGTAGAGCACGTAGCCGCACGCGCCTTGCAGGCTGACGGCACGGGGCTGCTGGATGATGTACTCCTCTACCAGCACGCGGAGCTGGGCATCGGTATAATTGGTCTGTATCGTATTGTTAGGGTGCATAAGCTGTATGTAAAGTCAATGAATAATGAGTGCCTCTATGGCCTCCTCCACCCGCTGACGGAGCTGGGCGGTGCCGCGGTAGTCCAGGCAGCGGCAGTGGGGCTGCACGCGCTCGCGGAAGGCGGCCACGGCCTGGTGCTCGCTCTCGATGGTGTTGCCGGGGTCGGCAAAGGCGTTGAAGAGCAGGATCACGCTCCGGCCTGCGGCAATGCAGTGGTCAATGGCGCGGGTGTCGCCCACCCAGTTGTCCACAAGGGCTATCACCACATCGGCGGCATCAAGGGCGGCGGGCTCGGGGTTCCACTCCACGCCAAGGAGCAGCTAAGTTCCGCTTCGCTACGCTTTTCCTCCTTCTTAATCGGCAAAACTCAAGCAAGCTAGGCCTTTGCCTCGCGGGTTCCGGCCTATCGGCCTACGTCCAAATCTTTCTCGGCCTACAGTTCCGACCGCGCCGCCGATGCGTCCCTCCTCCATCGCCCAGTAAAGGACTTAGATGCACACGCCCCGTAGCGTAAACGCATCGCGCCGCTGCGTGATATACTCCCCCACAAGCCCGCGCACCCGCTCTCCGGGGCAGTAAATTGCTATGATGTTGTTATCCGCCTCGGCCAGGCTGCGCTCAATTCCAAGTACCTCCCTGCCGTGAAGCAACATCTTTATCTGCTCAAAGCCGGTCAATCTGGCGTAATTAGTCGAAGATATGAATTAAGTTTCAACTGTAGCTCATTGCTACAAGACTAGGGATGATGTATGATAAATGCATCCCCTCCTCGCCTTACTCCAAATAAAACCGTTCATCACAACTTGCCTTTTAATGCTTGAGTATTTGACCGTTTCCTTGACTCATGTAGACTCTTCTGCTGTGAACTGTCAGGGATGGTATTATCCATACTATGATGCTGCTCCTTAATCATTCCACTAAGGCTATTCTGTAAAGTCTTTCTCCCACCAGCCTTAAACGCCATATAATAGTTGAGTTTTAGATACAACATCGTTTTCAAAATTGGGATCGATATTCTGGACATGATACCCTTAATCAACCCAAGACTAGCCTCTAAATCAATATCAGCAAGCACAAACACTAGCATAAATGCCAGATATTGATTAGTTTCAATATCGTCCTGAATTCCCTCCAAGCGCTTTTTCAATAGTGCAGCCATACTTTTATGACCAATACTATCTGTCAAAGAAACTTGTGCTACAAGTGGGCTAAAATCTGTAACGAGTTTTAATAACGCCTTTTCTTGAGAATCAGAGAATTCAAATCCGCTTTCCCTAAATGCATTCTCCGTCCGAATCGCAATATAGTCAATGGAATAAAAAGCAAAATTAGTATAATAAAGAAGTATACTCTCAAAGACCGTTTTTTTTAGTGCCTTGAAATCATTGGGAATTCCATCCGAGTTTCTATATACCCTTCCTAAAATGAATAGATACCTCTCAACGATATCGGGAGTAAGGCCTCCTTTAATATAATCATCTATAGGTTTGACTTCTGCATCCAAAGTTAATGAGTCGATAGAATCTTCTACAGCCGCTTTCTCTGCTGATGAAAGAGAGGCACTCGCCAGAATCTTTCGATACTTATCCTCAAAGAAAGAAAAGGCCTGTCCTTTACGAATCAAAACAGAATCCAATTGGTCACACGGTACATTTAATATGGCACCAATGCTATTATAAGTTTTGTCGGCAATCCCCTGCAAGAAAGAACCATCATTTCGACAAAAGCCACTATAAATATCCCATTCGTTCTTAAATGCGAGATAGAGATTAGGATTACCTAATATATAATCCCGGAACTCTTTATCCTCTGTCATTCTAAGTGCTAGGAAATACTCAAAAAAACCGTTATGCCTAAAAACATACTCTTCATTCTCGGGATTCTTCAATTTTAGGATTCCACTCTGCTGGAAAAAGACAAATACATCTTTTGCAGAAACATCAACACGATCATCATCTTCAATAAAAGACCTCAGAATACTAATAATAACTTCCTTGGTTGTGCTATAGACGGTATTTTCGTGTTCAAGGAACAACTTCATAGCCAAATAAGCACATATCTTCTTAAGCTTATCAAAAGAGATGTCAGCGCCCTTTAAAGCTCGTTCTTTTTTACCAAATATTTCATCAACACAAACATCAAGAACCTCAAAAATACTCTGAGAGTACTGCCCCGTGGATTTTTTGTGAATTAGCAAAAGTAATGAGACAGTCCAATAATTAATTGGCAACTGCATTTGCTTACAAAGGCGAACTATCTGCTCTTTTACCTCCTCCTGTTCTTCTTGTTTTGTTATCCTCTTCTCAACATATTTAACAATCTCGACACGATTCAAGTCTTGAAAGTAATAACCTTTAAAAGGGCGCTTAGAAATTTCGTATGAGCTACTAGGTCTAGAGGCCATATATTCACTACAGACAATGAATCGGCAATTCACATTTTCGTCAAACAAACCCTTAAAAAACCTAGATGTAATAGTATTAATTGCATAGTTATCAAGCAATAATACAAATAATCCAGAATTAAGCAACTCCTTTGCCTTGTTGGTATTAACTTGATAGTAATTTCTTATCTCATCTACAATATCAAACGAATCATCAATTCTATTCTCTAATTCCTTACAATTAATGTAAAGAGGAACAACTTGATATCTGGAAAAGTTCTTTAAGAACGAAATCTGAATCCATCTTAACAGAGTTGTCTTTCCACATTTATCTCTTCCCAAGAATAAGTAATTATCTTTTGTCGTAAAAATATCATCCTCCAAAAGAATATCACTCACATCTTGACCGCCTAGAGCATCGTCACTTCTAGTCCTTAACTGAGGAAAAGAAAAGAGAGTCAAAAACTCAGAAGAATCACCATCATCACTTAGGAGTAACAATTTTTGAGCGCTTTCTAATTCCAAGGAATATCTCCTAGCGATACAATTCCTAAACGAGATTGCCTTAATCTTATCTTCTCCCGAAGGAATTGTATGGATAACAGGACTACCTATATGGCACTCATTTGAATCAGGGACATAACTAATCTCGCGAACCCTTACCTCATTATCCTCAAAATCTTTTAGAGAGATTATTGAGCAACCCTGTACTGATTCATCATGCGAGAGTGAAGCCTTTGCAACGTGGGCATAAAGACCATTGGTTCCATCATGACCGGTGTTCGAATGAGCTTTATGTACATGACCAGAAAAAAGGAGGTCAAAATTATTAAAGACCATAGTCTCAATTTCCGTTGCATTGTACTCTTTAAAGAAATGCAAAGGATGATGAATCAATAGTATTTTTCTGTTCTTTTTTTGTTTAATTATGTTTATTGCCTCTTTAAGAGCATCGGTCGGAAATAATAAATTCCCTCTATCGTTGCTCCCTTTCTTATCCAAAGCTGATATCCATGCAGAATTCAAGCAAACAAAAGCGTAATCAATCCCCTGAATTGTCCGAAAATGAATCGAATACAATTCCTTAAGAATGTCATTATGCGATGCACTATAAAAAGACTTCTCAAATGAAAGATAATTAGCCGAGGGTAGTAAAGAATCCTGAAAAGCCTCATTCTTCTCAGAATAAAGCTTATTAATCGCTTGATTATTATTATAAATCGTTTTGAAACTGTTTTCCGCTGTCGGATACACCTTTTCCCGATTAATATCGTGATTACCTGGACAAATGATGATATTATTGGGATCTAGGTTAAGAGAATCTGCTAATGCGTCAAATAACACTGCTTTTGCTTTGTGAAAATCATTACTTATACTCCCGTAATAGACTAAATCACCTGTAAACAAAATACAATCAATTGTTAGTCCCTCATCCTTTACGGCATTAATAACTGATCGGACAAGACGTTCAGAGATAAGATTCTCTTCACAATAATGGAAATCGGAAATATGTAGAATATTCATAAAACAATAACCTGATGGGACTTAAATAATCCACCTAACTATATAATGACAAATGACTCGATGAACGTCAATGCTCCTATCACTTTCTTCGTATGAAAAGAAAGTTGATTATAAGTTTTATATGCCTTTAGTTGCGCTATTGCAGCAGGAGCATCCAAAACGCCACTTTCATATAAATTGACTGTGGTAAACACCTTATCATTTGCCACCGGGCCAAAGACCAGGTCATAATCATGCTTGATGCCTTTGCGGCTGTCCACCACAAAGTTCAGCCAGGCTTCATCAACACCGTGGAACTCGCGAATCTTCAGATCCGGGTTAGCAAATAAAGCATCATCTATTTCATATACAGATACTATCCGCTTCCCCACTTTTGCTCTATCCAATTTGATTTCTGTCCAACGCTCGGCCTGTTCTGGATTCGTAGTGGTATAAAAGCCCTTGCCGAAGTCGGTATTGCTTCTGCCAAAACGAAGGCTGGGTTTACGTACCTCAACATTTGACCCGTGATACAGTCTCATCGCTTCTTCCTCCTATCTATATAACGCTGTACTTCGTCTATTACATATCCGGTTCCCTGCGTATGGAGCAAATCATAATGCTTAAGGAGGAACTCATCGGCCTCGTATTCCTTAAACAGTGCCAGGGCCTGTAATCCACCGATTCGCTTGCTAATTGCATACTTTTCCAAGGTGTATACATAGAACTCGAACGCTTCGCGGGATACCTCTACAGTTTTCTCTTTGCGGCGGGCCTCAAACTCATCGTACAAAGCCTCTGAACTAAGGTACCACCACTTAGCGCCCTCGTTGTAGAGTTCCTTATACATATCATTAGAATAGATATAAACAAGAGCCTCGTCCAGGGATATCCGTTTTCTCTCTGCTATGTATTCGGCAAGACTGGCAATCTTCACCGGTACGATGTTTTCTTCGTAAACACCCATCTGTCAATTAGTCATTAAATTCTTCCACCATCCTCAACAAATACTGCCCATACTGATTCTTCGCCATGGGTTGGGCCAGTTCCTTCAACTTGGCGGCTGATATCCAGCCGTTTTCAAAGGCTATCTCTTCCAGGCAGGCCACCTTGAGTCCCTGCCTTTTTTCAATGGTCTCGATATAAATGGACGCCTCGGCCAGGGAGTCATGCGTGCCGGTGTCCAGCCAGGCGAAGCCGCGGCCGAAGACCTGGACCTTGAGTTCTCCGTCCTGCAGGAAGCGCTGGTTCACACTCGTAATCTCCAACTCTCCGCGGGCGGAAGGCTTGATACTCTTGGCCACATCCACCACTTTGTTGGGGTAAAAGTACAGGCCCGTGACGGCATAATTGCTCTTAGGATGCGCAGGCTTCTCCTCAATACTCAAACAATTACCTGCCTTATCGAATTCCGCCACACCGTAGCGCTCAGGGTCTGACACCCAGTAACCGAACACGGTGGCTTTGGGATGCCCGGTCACGCCGGGCATGACGGAAGGAGCGAGATGGCCGGGCACGACGTCACCCCCGACCTGATCGGGAGTCTGTCCTTCTGCATCGGCTACCGCCTGCTTCACCAACTGAGTGAACCCATTGCCGTAGAAGATGTTGTCTCCCAGTACCAGGCACACGGAATCGTCCCCTATGAACTCCTCCCCTATCAGGAAGGCCTGGGCAAGGCCGTCCGGAGAGGGCTGCTCCGCGTACTCAAAGTGCACGCCATAATCACTCCCGTCTCCCAGCAGCCGCCGGAAGCTCGGCAAGTCCTGGGGCGTGGAGATGATGAGGATATCCCGGATTCCCGCCAGCATCAGTACGCTGATGGGATAGTAC
>JAEEGL014418204.1_pt1 | contig 41680 bp, 32 predicted proteins | sample 9134231 | NCBI WGS metagenome assembly JAEEGL01 (sample SAMN16246548, study PRJNA631951) | gut metagenome | biome: gut microbiome; feature: rumen; material: fiber-attached | host: Bos | place: Iran: Karaj | collected 2018-10
AGCGGGGTCCCACCTCTTCCCATTCCGAACAGAGAAGTTAAGCCCGCCTGCGCCGATGGTACTGCAATGCAATGCGGGAGAGTAGGAGGCCGCCATCTTTCAAAGAGAGAAGCCCTGTTTCAGCAATGAGACAGGGCTTCTTCATTTTGGTAATGTCAGAAATATTTGTTACCTTTGCACCGTGAAACGCAAGTCATCTATCAGAAACTGGCCTTCCGCTGCCTGTCTGCTCCTTGCAGTTGTGGCTCTTGTAGCCTGCGACTGTGGCTGGAGTGGTGAGATGTCGTCCCTACTCGACAGGGCTGACAGCCTGAACCGCAGTTATGTGCCGATGACTGATGGTATCGATTCGCTGCTGTTGGAATCTGTGGAGTATTACGATTGTCACGGCACACCCAACCAACGGATGCGTGCCCACTATCTCCTCGGTTGTTCGTACCGTGACCTGGACGATGCCCCTCAAGCCCTTCAGTGCTATCAGGACGCTACCGATGCTGCAGATACCCTGGATAGCGACTGCGACTATGGTTTGGAAAAATCGGTTGCGGAGTGCAGTATAGGCTACCACGAACAGTTAATGATTTGCTAAAACGGGGAATAATAATCCCTCTTAAATAATATGAATACGATAATTATGAGCAATATTTGTTTCTTTCATGAGATTAAAGAAGTAATGAAGAATAGCGCATTCACTGCAATTATTGAAAGTGTGAATAATAAGGTAGAGTTGTTTAATCAATTAAACGACAAGTTGTTTTTTCCCGTATTTAACTATACGTGGGAAGATTTGGAACGGCAACTTCGTAGCCTTAGTTGGATTAGTCAAGAAAAAATCCAAATATTTCACAATAGTGTGATCTATCTGCAACCAACTTGGGATTTATCTACTTATTTGTCTGTTATACATGATTCCATCAATTGTGATACACATCATATAACTTATTTTTTAGTATTAATGAAAAAGAATATATTGACAAGTACTTTCCTGGTAACAATGTAATAGATGAAGTTGAAAGAATGAAAAGTTTGCCAAAGATAGGGATTGCTGTTAATGAAAAAGAGTCTATGAACAGAGAAAAACTGAAGAAAATCTTCGATGATCTGGGTATTCCAGAAAGTAGATATTCACTATGGGATGAACTGAAAACAGATAGCATCATCCTATATCATAATTACAAAAAATGGGAAGTGTTTTATTTAGATGAGCGTGGTGGAAGAAATTATTTTAAGAAATGTCCTTCTGAAGATGAAGCATGTAGGCTGGTCTATTCGACAATTACAGGTAAATCAGAGGACGGTCTCTGATCTGTTATAAATAATTAACTGAACCCACTTTAAAAAGTCAGGTGTATTAAAATTGTTTGTATCAGTTGATGCGGATTTGAAATCCGCATCTCACGAGTTGGGGATTTCAAATCCCCTTCAACAACAAACAAACTGTTCAGAAGGGTATCTTAAAATGAAACTCTCCGATAGTTTTTGTGAGACTATCGGAGAGTTGTTTATGAGTTTTTATTCATTCGGTACGTACTTATGCAGATACCACTCAAAGTTTCTTGCGCCTTCACTGATAGACCAGTCAAGGAATTCGGGGAAGAAGGTGTCGATGCGCTTGCTCTCGTTGGCACGCTGCAGGATGGTCTCTTTGAACTCGTCAATCGAAACGCCGTGGAGGTAGAAGGCGAATGGGAAATCACCTGCGCCAACATAATACATCTTCTTGCCGTTCTTTTTCTTATTAGGATTCGACTTGTCGGCGTATTTACCGAATAGGGTGGCATCAATCTTACTGGTGGGCTCCTCGAAGGGAATATGTACCTCGAGATGCTTGCCATTATCGAGCTTGCGCCAGAGGAACGGCTTGATGGTGGTACCGCTTGCTTCTTGTGCTTCTTTATAGGTCACCTCGAAGAGGTAGGTCACGCCTTCTTGTTTGGTAATGTCGTCCGTAAGATACCACAGTTTCGGCTCTGATTCACTCCACGTAATCTCAGGGAGATAATAGTACAAGTTATTATACTTCTTGTATGTAGCATCTACAGGGGTTGTCTGTCCAGGCAGAATCTTCTTGACGTAGATGGTTGCAACTTTACTGATCGTGTTATCGAGGCGGACGGCGAGTCCGTTCTTGAGGGTGATATAGTTATGGTAGGGTGTCAGATAGAAGTTCTCTCTGATCAGCTTCTTGGAGCCGTCGGGATGGGTGTAGTATTCCATGTCGTGTCGTAAGTCGACCATGAGGTCGTTCATGTCGTAGTCGCCCTCCTCTGGCCACTTGTCCTCGAAGCCATAGACGCCTTCTACCGAGAATCTACGGCTTGCAATTCTTGGTGTACCTGTCAGATCGAAGGCATCGGCAGGATTGAGTGCAAACATCAGGTCGTCGTAGTCCTTGTCGTCGCAGGCATCCTCGAACGATACCACCACATACTCCTTGCCGTTGGGGGCGGTATAGGCGAACTTTGCACTACGAGCCTCGCCATCGGGGTTGGGGAACTTGACACCAGAGTCGAAGGCCGATGACAGTCCGTCTGTGGTGGCAGCCCAAATATTTTTTGCTTTCGCATAGCTGCTGCCATTGACGGCATAGTCGTTGCCGCGCTGTCCCCAGGCATTGGTCTTGAGGATGAAGCCGACCTTGGTGCCGGCAGGGAAGATGTCAGACTCGCCGGAGAGGTCGCCATTGGCGATGTTAGGATAATACTTGAGCTGAATGACGTCGCCGCGGAGCATACCGATATTGCCGTTATATTTGTTGTTGGGATAGTTGCCACGTGGCCACTGACCATCCTGTGTATTAGGGAAGAGCATGATGATGTTCATGTCCATCTTGCTCTGCGGCGGGTTGTTCTTGTCGTAATAGTAGTATCCTAACGAACTGTTCCAGCAGGTACTGCTGCCCATAGCGGTGATGCTGATTTCAGCAGCCTTTGTAAGTTCCAGGTCAGCGGCTGCACGATACTGTTCCTTCAGTGTTGTTCCTGAGTTGAGGGCATCGCAAGCTGTATTATACATACCGTTGAACTCTTCCTCTGTGAACACCAGTCCTTTGCTGATTAACACGGGGTCGTTAGAGTTAAGCAGATAGTTCGGACGACCGCTATTTGAGTCCCACGTGCCTAATGGTGTTACCCAAGGCTTGTAGACTTGATCTCCATTGCCTTTCTTGTAGAGATGCGTCATTTTGCTCAGGTCGGTGGTGGCTGTGCCAGTACCAGGCACATTCCATGCCCCCCTGGTCATTCGTGATTGGGCGTTGGCCATAGGATTCTCGACCACGGCTTTGGCCTGGCCGTTGATAATCTCCACAGCTGTGCGCCGCAGGCCTACCACGAAGTTGCCCGTCACGATATGCAGCACTCTGGCGTATGCCGGCAGTGTGACTGTCTGGTCGTACTTGCCATCAAGGCCGGTATAGGCAGCAAAGATGGGCTTGATGCTTTCGTCAATATACTCGTCAGCCTTGTTTTCGTTAACAAACGGATTGACGTTGTAGACGCTGAAGTACACAGGAATCTTAGCATTAAATGCCGAATAGTCGACGATGAGGTCAATGTCTTGTGTGGTGGAGAAGTCGAATGTGTTTGCTGTATTGTCTACGGATGAATCAGTTCCTTTGTCGAAAAAGTCATCAGTGTCCTTACAGGCGATAGCCACAACACAGGCAAATGCATAAATGCAAAGGCGCGTAATGAATTGTTTTGTCTTTGTCATAGTTGTACCCTTTAAATTGATAATATCTGTAGTTTCGTCTGCAAATTTAATAAAAAAAATGTAAAATCGCAAATGATTTTACATTTTTTTTGTATTTTCTATGTAAAAAACCATTTTACAGCCTTCCGTCAATGACATCTCGGGGCAAAATGCCCTTTACGTCGTAGACGATACCGTTCTCATTGAGCAGCGATTTGATGTCGAGTGTGAGGAACTCCTTGTGGGCGACAGCAAGGATGACAACATCGTATTTCTTGTCCTCGGGCAGCGTGTTGACGATGGGCACATGATACTCCTCCTCGACGTGTACTGCATTGGCCCACGGGTCGTAGACGGTGATGTTGTGGGTATATTCGCTCAGCGACTCGTAAATGTCGACTGCTTTGGTGTTGCGGATGTCGGGACAGTTCTCCTTGAACGTGATGCCGAGAATCAGGATGTTGGCATCCTTCACCAGCACACCTTTCTTGTTCATCAGCTTGATGACCTGCTCGCCTACATACTCACCCATCGTGTCGTTCAGGCGGCGGGCAGTCATCATAATACGTGGCCATACACCGTACACTTGTGCCTTCTGGATGAGGTAGTAGGGGTCGACGGAGATGCAGTGACCGCCGACGAGACCAGGCGACAGTTTGATGAAGTTCCATTTCGATGCTGCAGCCTCGATGACGTCGTGCGTGTCGATACCCATCACGTTGAATACCCTGGCCAGCTCGTTCATAAAGGCAATATTGACGTCGCGTTGTGAGTTCTCGATGATTTTCGAAGCCTCGGCCACCTTGATACTCGGCGCCTTGTGCGTACCGTTAATCAGTACCGAGTTATACACACTGTCCACAAGGTCGGCAATCTCAGGTGTAGAACCTGACGTCACCTTCTTGATTTTCTCGACGGTATGCTCCTTGTCGCCTGGGTTGATACGCTCTGGCGAATAGCCGGCAAAGAAGTCTACATTGAACTTCAGACCACTGACGCGCTCAACCACGGGCAGACACTCGTCCTCCGTCACGCCAGGATAGACCGTACTCTCATAGACTACAATATCGCCTTTCGAGATAACCTTACCCACCGTCTCGCTGGCTCCACGGAGGGGTGCCAGGTCAGGATAGTTGTCCTCGTCGACAGGAGTAGGAACAGCCACTACATAGAAGTTGCAGTCGCGGATTTTCTCCAGGTCTGTGGTGCAGACGAAACCGTGGTTATTGATGGCATCCTGCAGCAGTTCGTCGCTCACCTCGAGTGTGGCGTCATGACCGGTCATCAGCGCGTCTACTCGTTTCTGGTTCATGTCGAAACCAACGGTGGGGTACTTGGTTGAAAACAGTCGTGCCAAGGGCAGGCCTACGTAACCGAGGCCGATGACACAGATTTTTAGGTTTTTCATAATAGCGTTACTCTTTTATAGATTATTGTTTATGTTTTTTTATTCTTCAATCACTACAACTCTGCCGTTTTCTATTTTCCAGATGACGTCGCCCTCCATGGCCTTGATGACGTTGCCTACATATTGGGCAGCCATGGAATTGCCAGCCTTAGCCAGATACTTCTTGGCGTCTCCCAAACGTTTGGTCATCACACAACCGCAGGCCGCATTGAGGTTGGCCGTCTTATCGTCAGGATAGCGTTTGACAGCGATGATGAGCGCATCGAGCCAGTTTTCCGATCCCTCCTCATAGCTCATGGCCACATTGTACATCTCTGCCATACTTAATCCTTCGGGGTGAGTATAGATGAGCTTACGGCCTTTTTCTACGGAGAACGGTTTGATTTTGTACTCGATGATGTAGTCTGTATGACGCAGACCAGGATAGACGTATTCCAACAGCCATCGGTAAGGTTCGCCGTCGGCCACTTTCTTCAGGAGTTCCTCTTTGGCGTCAGGATCAATGTTCCTGTCAATGATGCGTAGCAGTTCATTGCGGTTTTTGAGTACAATCTCTGGAACCTCTGGCGTTTCCATGAAGTCCTTGCTGTCGTACCAGAAATCGCCCTTCACCCTTCGGGTATCCGAGTCAGTCAGGAATCCACGTAGGTTGTCCCAGTCCTCAGGTGTGAAGTTGGTCTTGAATACTTGTGAGTCAAAGTTGTATTTACGTATAAGGAGGCTTTTCAGTGCTTCCGTACGTCCTTTGGCCAACCGCGTATTGTTGCTATAGGGACTCTCAGGCGAGGCATAGCCGTGAAGCGTGATGCGGGTAATCGTGACAGAATTGTCGAACAGGGCACTGTCTACCGATGCGTAGATCTTGGCCAGCGCCTTAGGATTGCTGCGGTATTCAGGATAGATAATTGTCTCGTTGACGGGGAAGTCGAGGAACGCGTGTCCTTGAATCTGACGAAGTTTCGTGTCTTCCGGGTCTGGCATCATCAGGGGTAATATTGGGCAGTCCCTTAACTTGATTTTCCTGATGACAGGCTTTTTCACCTTACGGGTCTTGAACAGCATGTACGTCAGACCCACTTTCAGGTTGGTACGTGTGTCCAATGGCGCATCATAGGCCACCCCATTAAAGTGGTCTTCGAAAACGGTCTGACTCAGTTCTGCACCAAAACGCCATCTGTCTGACAACTTCCAACTGGCATTCACACCGACACGTAAAGCCGGCAGCATCTTGCTGGAACGCGAGTAGGGATGGGTGTATGACAGCGGCACTTCGTCGAAGCCCCACGTATAGGCCAGTCCGATGCCAGCAAAGGCTTTTAGGTTGAAACGAGGTGAGCGGGCGGACTGTACAGAATCCTTATGTATATAATAAGGTTTGCGTAAGGCATCCGTCACGTCGAGGGTGGCATCGCCAAACAGTGCGATATTGCTCCACTCCCACACATCTTTCGACTCACATTCCGGCACGTTACGGCTCTTGTTGCGGTTGATGCGCAGTGCTGCCCGCCATCCCCATAGTGGCGACAGCTCACGGCCGAGGCCCATAAACATGCCGGTAGACCAGGGGTAGCCGCTGAACTCTGTCCACGGCAGGTTCTCGTTGGCCGACTTGTTGATGCCAAGATAGAGTTGTAGATAGAAAGGGTCCTGGCCTGCCTTGACGCTGTCGCTCTCTGTCTCAGCGTGTATGTTCAACGAACACAGTACCAGGCTTACAAAGATTAGTATTCTCATTTTTCCTTGAATTCTTAATATGCAATGACAGAATTTAAATTCGGCGACTTGTACCATTCCCAGAAGCGTGTCCTCGTCTCGTCACGTGCCCATCTCGAGAAGTCGCTGTAGGAATCATATATATGATTGCCCTCCAACGGCCACTGCCAATCGCCAGCCACGAGGATTGCTTCTGGCATCTTTCCTGGTTCTTGGGCTAAGGTGATGACATCGGTACAGTCCGTACAGGTTCCACGCTGTATCTCAATATAGAAGCGCTTGGCGTCGTTTGCCATGGTATAGTCCTTGGGCCAGGGCACGCAGTCAATCTCCACGAACGGGCTTTCTGCCAAAGCTCTTTTGGTGTTGATGTAGGTCTGGTTGTTCTTGCTGCCTAACAGATTGTGTATCTCTCCCATGTTTACATCACCGTCCGGCCCGTCATAATGCAGGTACATTCTGGCGTCGGAGCCCGCTGCCATCACGGTGACGCAACATAACTCGTTCTCATAGTCAGGCATCAGCTCGATGACGGCGTCGTTGAAGTCGAAGTCTGGGTTACGGTTGACGTCCTCGTAGGCGATGGTCCATGGGAATGGCTCTGTTCCGTCCAGATCAGGAGTCTCTGGATTGACGGGGTCTTCAGGCGTGGGGTCTTCGGGATCCTTCAGTTCTGGGTCTACGATGGTTGGCATCAAGATGATAACATCCGCTACCACACCGAAAAGCACATCGTTACAGTCGTGGTCTCCACCCTCTAAGATGTCTTCCATGCCCATCCAGTAGACCTCGCCAAAATCCTCGATGAAACTGCGGTGAGTACCCCTCCCGTTTCCCTCAATGTTCATAAACTCTGCACAGAAGCAGGTGCCCATAAACTTGGTGGGATCTGAAACGTATGGTTTGATGCCTTTCGATCGTAGCAGGTAATACTGTTCAGGAAGTGGTTCCTGGTCTGAGCGTAGGTAAAAACCGACACGTTTCCCTTCCGGTACATTGATCTTGAACGAGATACCACGTAGTGCTGAGATGCCGGTTCCGTAGTGGTTGTAAACGTTATGCATGTTAAAGGCATCGTCCCCGACGCGATCCATGTTATAACAAGTGGTGGCACCAAAGATATCGGACATATCGAAATTGGCATCGTACCACTTATTGGCATAGAACGTTTGTCCGCCAATACGCTCATCTCTTGCAATTTGATACTGCACCTTGGCCAGTCCGTCGATATAGTCCCATTTATGGGTCTCTGACAGGTCCACATATACGATGTCGTCGTAGGTCGTGGCCGAATGATAGTAGTAGCCCAAGATGTGCGACCTCTGTTCTGCTTCATTTCCCGTAACCCAGGTTATATAGAACGGGCCGTTCGATTCCAACTCATAGTTGCATATCTGTCCATCAACTTCTTTCGCATCCACTCTTTCCACATTGGTGGCCATCCATTCAAAGAACTTATTCAGCTGTATGTCTGAAAACTGATAATACCTAGCATCGTGGTTGATGCTGGCTCCACATAACGAGACGGGCGGGTTGGCGACGCGTCTTGCCAATTGTCGTGTTGTGGTCGTAGTCGTTTTCAGGGTGATATTTTCAGTCGATTTGCCTGAAAGTGTGATTCTTTGACTTCTTTTCTTATTTTTATAGATATAGCATAAGTTGAACGTGTTACCCTGTCCTTGCGGGGCAGTCATGGTAACAATGTCACTGGTCGCCACCTCCTTATAGTCGTAGAGTATGCTTCTGCTGCCTTGCGCTGATAGTAGCATCAGTGTCACAGGAGCATCGGTCGTCACGTTTATTTTTAGGGTTACGGCCGTTCGCCACCATTGCATAGAACTGATATCCCCGCCAAGACTATCCAGAAACTCGGCGTTGGTACGCTCATATTCCGTTGCTTCTTCTGTGCTACAGCTGTATGACAACAGAATGAGAAAAAGTAGTGGGAATGATAAATATTTCATAACGATTGATGATAATGTTTCAAGGTACACGTAATTCGGATGTAGATAAACTTTATTCGCGCCATCAAGCCTTGAAGGCGAGTCCCTTTCTTCACCCAGGAAGCCATATAATGGTGAATGGTACGGGTGTTCTCCGTCATGTTCATCTCACCTGTATAGTAGTTCAGCGGACAGAAATACTCAATAGGATAGACGAGTAAGTCGTTCACACGAATAATGCCTCCTTCAAGTACTTCCTTGTGGGCGTAATCTATAAACCGTGTCACTTTATGGGTGATGTTGCCAGAGTTTTTTCCATTCCATTTTGCGAAATGGTGGTGATTGTAAAAGTCCAACATGGTTTGGAAAAAAGGATGTTTGGGAGGTACTGCCACTCCTAATCCTGGATTCAAATTCCCGTTGGGATTATCAAACGGCGTGCCTTCCTGACACTCGAATCCCACAAAAGATCCTTTTGCAAGGAGGTCATCCAAGGGACGAATCACTTCAACATCGGTATCAAAGTAAATGCCGCCATAGTGGTAGAGAATCCAAAAACGGGCATAGTCGCTTACATGGGCGTACTTCTTTAGTTTGTAGGCCTCTGCAATATAGGGCGCCTGATAAACATCGAAGTTGTGCTCGTTCCATTCCTTGATTTCGTAGTCAGGCAGGAATTTCTTCCATGATGCGATGCACTTCTGCGCCAATTCTGGCAGTGGGTTCCCACCAAACCAGCAGTAATGTATAATCTTTGGAATTTGTTTGTCCATTATCTCACCTGTACCTTTCTTGTGTTACTTCCCTGTTTTACGATATAGATACCTCGTGGCAGATGTTGCACGTCACCTGTATAGGACCGCCCAGACAAATCGTATATCTGATAAGGCAGGGTGGTGTCGAGGGTGACATCTGCTATGCCGTTAGGTTTGTAGGTATAGCCAAGTTTTTTGTCCATCCACAGGAGCCGTTCGCTCATGTATTGGCGTACGTTCTGTACCTCAGCTGTATAGCTGCCCCATACTTTGGGGTTCTCATGCACCAGTTCATTCATGATAGGCCAGCGCATGAAATTCAGTTTTTGTGATTCCTGTAGGTTTTCCTCCTGCTGATTGATAAAGCCGACAAGATGCTGTTCGTTGACGTTAGCTTCTCTGGCTTTCCCCCATATCTCCAACATCTTGGCTTTAGCTCCAGCGTCCCGCACAATGATATTGTCTACGAACGTCCGCATGTTACCTGTGTTACTCCCCCCACTACGATAGACAAAGTCTGTCTTACTGTTGATGGGATAGGTGCGCTGGTCATTCTCAAAGGCGATATCGAAGTCCCATACTGGTCCTGTGAAAATCGTGTCGTTCTCGCGGTGCTTATACATATAAGTACTCCAATAGGTGTCGGTATTTCCCGAGAGTTCGCCGACCAAGAAATGACGGATAAAGGTATTCATGTCCAAGGTCTTTTTCCAGTCCTCTTCCAGTGCGTTGAAGCAGTCTTCGATATATGTCTTTTGTTGCGGGGTTATTTTGTCGTCGTCCGGATAGTGGATCGTCATGGGTGTTCCTTTTTTTGACGTAAACCAACAATCCTCGGTGGACGCATGGGCATCCGCCTCAATCAGGAAAGCTGTACTTAAGGGATCGTCACGCTCTTCTGCCAATGTGTCAACCAGCTCCACGCGGTTCTTTCTCACATCTATATGGTCACACAACTGGTAGTTGCCTTTGTACTCGCCATTCACCAGTACATCTACGGACTGACCGTAGGGCGTGTACGGCATTTCCAGGCAGCGGCTCAGTTCAAAGGCCAACAGGTTACGCATCAGTGTCTTGTCGCCGTAGTTGTTGATGAGTGTCCATTTCTTGGCTTTGGCCGGGGAATCGAGTACCTTGTGCTTACTGCTATATTTAATGCGGTAAGGTTTTTTGGGAAATGAAATAGATTTGTTGCCGCGCAAACGCACAGTTCCCGAATCTGTTCTCAGTTTCTTGTCCTTGTCACTGATGATTGTTATCAGTGAATTGATGTCATGTATCTTGTCGTAGGGTTCTACATTGTTTTCTGTGTGAATGCTCACTGTCGGTAGATTCGTCAGTCGATAGAGGTTCGATTCGTCGCCTTCTCCAGCATGACCATAGAACTCTATCTCTGCGATGTTACATCGTTCGTCAGATGGCCCCACATAACGCACATAACGGAATCCTTTAGAGCAAGTGATATTAGCGTAGTCCATGACTCCGTAGGAGCCTATTTCTGTAATGATATAGAGTGGCAGGGCATCCATGAAGTCGGGCGTGTTGGCTCCCTCGAAGACACCTAACAAAATTCTCTCATTCCCTCGATTGCGACGAGCGGGAGACCAGCCGATACGAGTGATAACGTGTGGCTCGCCTAAATCCAGTCCTACCCAAGCGAAGCTACGGTCGTATGCTGCAAAATAAGTGTTAAGATTATCGTCAAAAGCACACTCGCGAGTGTTGACTGTCGTAGATGCCGTGTTGGTGCTATAGTCTACCGACTTCAGCGTACCTATCACCGTTCCCGTCAGCTTGGAATCTTGTCCTTGTGCTGTCGTCGCAAATACACCGCAGATAAGGATTGTTATTGTAGAAAGTATATATTTCATGATGGTTTTCCTCCTGTTATTTTCCTGACTTTACTGACAATGAGACTTCGCATCTCCTTATCAATACCGTAATAAAAACTAAGAGCGCTTGTGCTAATGATTGTCAAAACAATAGTTGCTAATGAATAAAGAATACTATTTCCTGCTAATAGCTTTAATCCGAAAGGAACGAACAATGAAAGGACCAAAACTACGGCACATGGTTGTATGGCATGTTTAAAGTAATCCGACACTCTTAGCTTAATCATTGGTAGAACAATAAGCAAGATAGCAACGAATGATATGATTACAATGATCAAATAGACGACGAATACAGACCACGGTGCACCCCCCAGCTTTAAAACCACGTATGCAATCGGTAAGATGGACAGCATAAGGATTCCCATCGTCACTTCATATCTCTTGATGTTCCCTGTTGCTGCAATCGCAGTAATTAACACACTTGTACTCTGACGAATCATGAGGATAACGAGTAACAGCCTCAGAAATGTGACACTTCCTTCGGGAACCTCTTTTAACCAGAGTCCAAGAATGGTTGGAGTCTCGACAATAAGGGGAAGACAGATGGTCAACAATAGACAGAAGGTAAGTCTGCTCCCTTTGTAGATGAGTCGGTGGGTCTCTTCCAACTGGTCTGAGGCATAAGTCTTCATAATCTGCGGATTGATGGCTACCTGGAAATTGCTGGCAAAATTGCCTACGGCCAGCTGGACATAGTTCGCGGCAGCACGTGCAGCATTGACGATAGGTCCAAAGAACACGTTCAAAAGGATGTCCAACCCTTGGTTGTAGAGTACCATTGCCAGTTCTCCCCACATCTTCCATCCAGCAAAGGAAGCCATTTCCTTAAAAAGATCTTTTCGGAAGAACCATCGATATTTACATTCCTCGAAATTCTTGACACAATAGATATTGTATATCAGACGGATGAGCAGTTTCTCTGCAGCATACAAAATGGCATAGAATATGAGTCGGTCATAGTCGAATAAGAGTAGCAGATATACCAACAACAATTTAAGCACCGCATCGAGAATGGCAATGTAGGCAAAGGACGACATTTTCTCATGCGCAATGATGGCCGAGATATAGGGATAGCTCAGCACATTAAGAACTGCCGTAAAGATACTTAATTGCATGCACCATTCCGCAGCCGTCATACGTTCTGGCGGGATAATCATCTTCTCGTGCAGGAACCACATGCCGAGAGTCTCTCCCAGAACGACGATGATCAGAGAAATAATAAGGTGGATGTTGATGCTGGTAGCAAATACTTCGCGCAACTTCTGCTGATTGCCAGAACCCAGTTCGAAAGACAGAAAACGTTGGGTGGAGGCTGTCATGCTATCGTTGATGAAACTCAGCATGACAACCACTCCTCCCACAACATTATAGATGCCATAATCCTCCACACCTAACGTGTGCAAGACAATGCGTGAGGTGTACAAGTTGATACATAGCATAAGAGCCATCCTGAAATAAAGCAGGACGGTATTCTTTGCTAACCTCGTATTATCAGGCGTATAGGATTTGGACATCGGAACAGGTGGCTTTTATTACCAATCAGCGCTTGTCATCCCAACCAAAGGGATGTGCTGCCAACGGCATCTTGCACAACGGATGGTAGTCGCCCTTCAGACCGATGGGCGAGGAATTGCGGATGTCGCTGACAATCTCAATGCTGGGACGAGCCTCGCTGATACGGAAACCTTCACCGGCTAAGATCTTCTCATAGCTCTTGGTGTGCAACTCTGTGAAGCCCACACTGAACTCGAATTCCTCGCCGTCGATGTTCAACGTGCGGTAGGTCTTCTTTTCACCCTGTACGGCATTGGCAGGCAGACACTCGGCATTGATGCTCAGGAAGTAGCGGACACGGGCCTTCTCTAACTCCAAGTAACCACCCACACGGTCGAAGCTCATCACATGTACCACGTTACGCTTCACAGGACCGAAGACCCACTGCAGCATATCGTAGAAGTGTACACCGATGTTCGTTGCCACACCGCCGCTCTTGCGGATGTCACCCTTCCAAGAGATATAGTACCACTTGCCGCGTGAGGTGATATAGGTCAGGTCAACATCGTAGATCTTGTCCTTCGGACCTTCATCGACCTTTTTCTTCAGGGCCACAATGGCATCGTGCAGACGCAGCTGCAGGATGGTGTATGCCTTGTGACCTGTCTCATTCTCCATCTCAACCAGGTTGTCAATGTTCCAGGGGTTCAGCACCAACGGTTTCTCGCAGATGACGTCCGTGCCCAAACGTAGACCGTAACGGATGAAAGCGTCGTGGGTGTAGTTTGGCGTACAGATTGATGTGAAGTGCAGCGGATTAGACTTGCGCATCTGTTTGGAGCAGAAACGGTCGAACTGCTCATTCTCGGTGAAGAACTCACAGTCGGGGAATGAACTGTCGAGACGTCCCACACTGTCGAACTTGTCGTAAGCTGCCATCAGGTTGTTGCCGGTATCTGCAATAGCCTTGATGTGACGCGGAGCAATATAGCCCGCAGCACCAATAAGTGCAAAGTTTTTCTTTTCCATAATAATTTTTTTAGAATTAGGTTTTTGTTAGTTTTCTTCTTCTCCATTTTTTATTTTTTTGCTTTTATGTACTTGTAAAGTATTTCTATCGGATGGACGGCTCTTACGCCTGTGCCGTCCAGAATCTGTTGGCGACAGGATGTCCCGGGTGCAGCAACAAACGTCGGAACGGAATTATCCATTATCCATTTTCCATTATCAATTCCTCTAATTGTGGGGAAGAGCACCATTTCTCCGATTTCTAATGAGGTCTTATAGTGCTCCTTCTCATAGCCGAACGAACCTGCCATACCGCAACATCCACTTGGAATAACATTAACCTTTGCATTCAACAACTGACGGAACACCTCGGCCATCACCTCAACGCCTACGATGGCCTTCTGATGACAATGACCGTGGAGGAAAATCTCAACAGGTGTCTGTTCAAAGTGCTCACGACGGATATGTCCTGCCTTGATTTCGCGTAGCAGGAATTCGTCAAACAACAGACTGTGCCCCCCTAATACTTTCGCATCGTTCCGTGATTCTGTGGGCACCAAGTCTGGATACTCGTCTCGGAAGGAGAGAATGCATGACGGTTCGATGCCCACCAAAGGGGCTTCTTCCGTCACCACATCCTTTAACAGCCGAACGTTCTGATTCGCAATTGTCTTGGCGCGTTTCAGGCAACCCTTTGAGATGGCCGCCCGTCCGCTTTCTTTGTGTCGGGGTGTTTGGACGCCATAGCCTAACTTAGCTAACAGACTCACGAAGGTCTCAGCCAATTCCGGCTCATGGTTACGTGTAAACTCATCAAAGAAGAGCCACACTTTCTTTTCGCCCTCAGATTTCAGCTTCTCGTTGTTGATTTTCTTAAGTGTTGGTAGTCCTCTCTCTGCTGCAAACCCTATGGTTTTCTTGATGAGTGACGCTGTCGGTTTGAAGGATACTAGGAAATTATAGAGCGGGCGAACAGACTGCGCCATGGTTTCCATTTGGGCAGTCCTTGCCACCAGCCAAGAGCGCAGGGGCGTGCCATGCTGGTCGTAGTATTGCTGAAGCAGTTCTGCCCTCAGTCGGGTCATGTCTACGTTCGATGGACATTCGCTCTTGCATCCCTTACAGGCAAGACAACTGTCAAGCATTTCCTTGACGAGGTTGTCATCACCGCCGTGCATAAGTATCTCCCGCAGCACGTTGGCTCTGGCACGGGTGGTCTTGAGCTCATCGCCGCTCACCTTATAGGCAGGACACATAGTACCGCCAATGAGATTCGTCTTGCGGCAATCGCCAGCACCGTTACATTGCTCGATGGTACACATCAAGGCGTGGGTCTGTGAGCGTGCCCCAGTAGCCCCAGGTGCATCGCACTCATCGAATGACGCCTTCCAGTTAAAGTAGGTGTGCTGAGGCCGATTGCCCCCATTGGTCTCATTATCTTCCTCCTCAAACCGCAGCATGGAGTCCATCGGCAGTGTGTCCACAATCTTATGGCGATTCATGAGTTGGTCAGGATCCCAGCACTGCTTCACCTGTCTCATCAACTCGTAGGCCTCTTTGCCGTAGAGTAGGGGGATGAACTCTCCGCGTAGCCGTCCGTCGCCATGTTCGCCGCTGATACTGCCACGGTGTTTCTTCACCAACAAGGCCGTTTCTTCTGCTAATGTGCGGAACAACGTCCGTCCCTCTTTCGTTTTCAGATTGATGATAGGACGCAGGTGCAGTTCGCCAGTACTGATGTGTCCGTAAAAGACGCACTTGGCACCGAGTCTGTCAAGCAACTCTCGGAAGTCCTTCATATAGGCCGGTAGCCGACTGGGGGCTACGGCCGTATCTTCAATGACTCCCATCGGCTTGGCGTCGCCCTTCATACTGCCGAGAATGCCTAATCCTGCTTTACGTAGTGCCCAGACTTTATTGACATCTGAACCATACACGCGTGTACATTTATATATAAGGCCGCTCTCGAGCAAGTCCTTTTCCAAAGCTGCAGCCTTCCGGTCGAGTTCTTCTCGTGTTTCAGCCCTCAGTTCCGTAATCAACAGCGCAGCGGGATCGCCCTCCACAAAGAAGCGATTCTTCTGTTGTTCAATATTCCCTTTACTCAATAGCAGGATGTCGCCGTCCATCAGCTCTATGGCTGTCGGCTGATGTTTCAAAGCGACCAGATTACCCTCAAAGCTCTTTTCCAATGCATCGCAATGTCCGCATACCACCATGATTTCCTTCGGTGGCAGCGGGTCGAGGCTTACAGTAATCTCTGTGATAAAGGCCAGCGTCCCTTCACTACCTGCCAACAGCTTGCAAAGGTTTATACTCCCCTCCCTTCCAAGGGGAGGGGTAGGGGTGGGGTCTGTTGTTAAGCTCTCAATCGCCTCATCTATCGCATATCCACAACTCCGTCTGTTCAGTTCCTTGTCGGGATAGTGCTCTGTTATCAGCTTGGCCGTCTTCTCGTCAAGTGCGAAATTGATGAGCTGTGAATATATCCGCTCAATCAGGGATTCATGGCGCTCCTTTTTCCAGAATTCATCCCCGAATCGCGACTTCAATTCTTCAATTCTATAATTCTTGAATTCTTCCAAGCTCCCATCGGAAAGAATGCCTTTAGCTGCAATAACATGGTGGCGTGTGCTGCCGTAGACCAGTGAATGCGTGCCACAAGAGTTGTTGCCGAACATACCACCGATGCAGCAACGGTTGCTCGTTGATGTCTCCGGGCTGAAGAACAGTCCGTATGGCTTTAGGGCGATGTTCAGTTCGTCCCTCACCACACCAGGCTGTACTCTTGCCCAGCGCTCGTCGGCATTTATTTCTAAAATCTTGTTCCAGTGTTTGCTGACATCCACCACAATACCCGAACCCACGACCTGTCCAGCCAGCGACGTTCCTCCACCTCTCGGTATCAGGTCTACTCCCTTCTCCTTGGCTAACCGCATCAATTCACGTACGTCGTCCTCCGTTTCCGGATAAGCGACACCATACGGAATCTCCCGATACACCGAAGCATCGGTAGCATACGCTATTTTGTGAAGTTTGTCAGTGAAAAGTTTCATAGATTAAGTTGTACGCTTTATCAGCTTATAGCAGAGGTCAAAGCATAAGAAACCAATAATACATCCCAATGTATTGTGAATAATATCGTCAATATTGAATATTCCGCTTCTTGTCAAAAGTTGAAGAATTTCAATGCTAAGAGATAGCAGACAACCTATTCCTGTTACTTTTAGAACAGATGCATTCTTAATAGCGGCCCCGCCAAAGAAACCGATGGGAATGAACATAAGAATATTGAGTATAATCTCTGCGATTCGCCTGTTGTAGAGTTCTGTATAGCTCCAAAACGGTTGCAAAAAGTAGTGCATTTCTTCTGCTTTATCCCGGAACAAAACGGTGCTGCATAAGATGAAAAATACATATCCACCCAAGATGCTCCATGATGTTTTCCTGATAAATACAAAGATATCTGTGTTATATTGATAAAAAATGACGACGAGTACGCACACAATCAGACAAATGCCTATGGTTATATATATGGGCACGCCAGTGTCATACTCAATCATACACTTCGCGATGTGCTCTATGTCGAATCTCATTAGTTTTTTCTTGCAGTCAGAACGTAGTCTCTAATTGTCTCTAAAATATGTTCAGCAGCTCTTCCGTCTCCAAAAAGCTTTGGAAATTTCACTGTTTTGTTTGTCAGTTGCTGATAGGCCTCGATAATCTTGTTGTAGTCGGCGTCTGCAATGAAGCCTGCGCCGTGTTCCACAATCTCCACCCATTCGGTCTCCGGTCTAAGTATGACACAGGGGCGTTCAAAGAAGAACGCCTCCTTCTGGACACCACCACTGTCGGTCATCACCAGCCGGGCATTTCGCTCCAGTTCAATAATCTCAAAGAATGAAGCTGGAGGAATCAGTCTCATCCTTTTTGAGGCTTGTAGACGTTCATAAACTGCAGATTCCAGATTTATAGGTAACAACTTGTTCGTTCTTGGATGTAGAGGGAGAACGATGTCGATGTCATTTTGTTCGGCTATGTCTTGCAAAGCTGTAAAAATGGCCGTAAGTCGGTGACCGTCATCTGTGTTGTTGTCACGGTGGATGGTTGCTAAAATATACCCGTTCTTTGTGAGGCCAAGTCGGTTCATAATGTCACATTTATCCTGGGACAACTGTGAGAAATAGAGGCTATTGTCAAACATGACATCACCGCAATTAGTGACAACGCGGGATTTACCGTTCTTGAATTTCGCTTCTGATTCCAAGAATCCTTCTTTCTTCAGATTGTTGAACCCTGTCTCTGTAGGAGGAAAGAGAATTGACGACAACTGGTCACAGACAATGCGGTTCACCTCTTCAGGCATTGCCATATTATACGACCGTAATCCTGCCTCAACATGGAAGATGGGGACGTGAATCTTCGATGCTGCTACTGCACCTGCCAGTGTGGAATTGGTGTCACCGTAGAGAAGAATACCATCGAAATGTTCTGACAGCAATACCTCCTCAATGCCTGCTATCATCTTTGCCGTTTGCTCACCATGTTTTCCTGAGCCGACTCCGAGGTTATAGTTTGGCTGTGGTATGCCTAACTCTTCTATGAATACCTGCGACATATTCTGGTCGTAGTGCTGACCAGTGTGCAGAATCTTTTCCTCAATGACGTCCGCAAACTTGTTCTTTAAAGCTCGTGAAATCGCTGCTGCTTTGATGATTTGGGGACGGGCTCCTATGATTGTGAGTATTTTAATCATTTGAAGTTGAATTGATAGTTTGGGTTCTCTCGCTGTGTTTTGATGCTTTGTGGGTAGTTTTCAATAAACCATGTCAGGAAAGCTGTGACGTCTATCTTGTCATCAAGCATTTTCTTTCGGCGATTCTGAAATTCAGCCCTTACATCAGGCATGCTGAGTAGTTTCTCCTCTTCGTCAGTTAGCCGTTGTGGCTCACTGGTCTTAATCCCGATAGTCAGGCTATAGTCATTCTCCAACTCCTCTAATACGCTGATTCGACCGGCAAAATCGCTGAAGCGCAGGTTGGGAACTCCCAACATAGCCGCCTCAACCGACATGCTCTGACTGTCAGAGATGAGCAGTGATGCAAATGCCATGACATGATGGATGTCCATATGCTTGATTTTAAGCTGGTATTTTTTCAGATGTTCCTCTAAATCCGTTTCAGAACTGATATAAACCTGATAGCCGTTGTTTTCTGCGGTAGCTATGACTTTTTTGACAAGTTCTCTGTCCAGTCCATTGATGCCGTCATCATGGTGCGCTGCCAGTTTGGCCAGTCTTATCAGTATGAAAGGCTGATGAATGCCATAGCTGCTGACAAGACTTTTGTCTGGCGTAAAATAGTTCGGATGCAGATAGGCAAGTTTCATATATCCTGCATATCCTATTTTCTTGGCATCCCATTTACCAACCCTACATGCATTTGGGACCAAAAGAACACTCGTAAACGGATAGGTTAGCTTAGCAAAAGTTTTTATCACTTCCACATCGTCTTCCAATGTTGTAATAGCGGGCTTTCGTAACAGCCATCCTGCCTGGGCTATGGAAGAATCTGTTCCTAACAATATATCTGCCTTAAAACGTCGGGCAATTTTATATACAGCCCAAGCCCGCTTTAAAGAAGCCTTCAATATTCCCCATTTGGTGTTCTTTCTAAATACGTCTTGGATGTTTTGATACTCCTGGCCGTCTTCTTTTAAAAGCTGTTCCAGAATATCCTTGGTTTTAATGAGTAGCTTAACCTCATTACCGTCATCCTTCAGCTTCTTGATAGTATGCTTGAAAAAGTGATACTGGGCAGGATGACCTACATATATCAGAATCTTCATAGAATCACAAAGTTATTAGGGCTATTGAAAATCAGTGAACTCGGAAAAGCAGTAATCTTCTTTTCCAGAAGGCAGAGGAGGTATGTCATCCACAAACTCTATATCTACTTTTGAGTCTGGGAAATAGATGTTAAAGTTGTCTTTGATATAATCAAAAGTTTCGATGGGCTCATGGCTGTCAACAGGCTTTATAAGTATATGTAAGTCGCCATATTTGTCCTGTCGTATTTGGAAACGCTCCATCTTTTCGTATAGCCGTTGACATTCCTCTGTATGAATATCCAGATCCTTGAAGAACATATTGTCAATAACAATTGATGAGAACGGCCGACCTTGTTTGTTATAGATGGCACGGCCTTCACGTCCAATGACCTCACCCAGCAGTCTGTGGCTCCTGCCGCATGAGCACAACTCCTTCTTGATGTATGCCAAGTCGCCAACTTTATAGCGAAGGAATGGGAAGACATAGTTGTTCAAGTCTGTCGTCAGGACATGTCCCACTTCACCGTCAGGCAAATTTTTTCCGTCATTGTCAACAATTTCAACAACGCATTGTTCTTCTGCAATGTGCAAACCTTCATGCATATAGCACTCGTGAGCTGTCAATCCCCCGTCAGCGGCACCATAACCATCGAATACCGGAGCATGAAACACTTGTTGTATTTTATAGCGGTATTTGGGATGCAGCTTTTCGCCAGTGGTGAAGACTACCTTGACCTTACAGACAGACAGTTGGTTTTGCTCTATGTATTTGGCCAAGAAATACAAAGAGGAAGCATAGCCTCGGATTGCTGCAGGTTTATAGCTCATCATTGCCTGATAGTGCTCTTTGAGCGCTTCGGGGGTGATGTCAGTACAATCATGCTTGTTGTTACGCATGATCAACCTGTCGTAGAGGTTTTTAACCATCATTTTTCGTCCGTCCGTGTTTTTCTTTACCAAAGAGTTGCCTGCCAGAGTGAATAGTTTCTCTCCCACGTAAAAGCCTGCCCAGGTCCATCCTCTGAAATTGAGACCTCTCAGTTTGTTCCATGTCACAATATCTTCTTTGAAACGCATTGGAGTTCCAGTGCTTCCACCTGTAGAACCATCAACATATTTTCGTGAGTTGATGTCTTTTGATGTCAATTCGTCAAAGTGCTCTTTGATGATCTGCTTCGTCAAGACAGGCAGTTTAGCAAGGTCTGATCTTGTGCGTATGTCATCGGGAGAAAGATGGCGCTCGTCAAATACTGTTCGGTAATAAGGAACGTTCTCATAGCAGTGCCTGATTAACTTCTGAAGTTTGTCATTTTGAAGTTCTAACAGTTCTCCTTCGGAAAGCCATTGCGTACGAAGGGCTTCAGCAAACTCTCCATGCAGGTTTCTGCCTTTCCACTTGTCTCCTAATGGAATTAATACTTTTCTGTCAAAAACACTATACAGGTTCATCCTTGTTTAATGATGTAATTCTTAATATTCTTAATCAATTGAAGTCTATGCTGATGTCGTAAGTCAAACACTTTTTTCACAAGATTCAGTCGCATGCCTATTTTCTCTTTCTTGTGTTCGCGCTTGAGCGTTTTTACGTAAACTTCACTGTATGCCTCCTCCGGTAATTGTTGCAGTTGGCTATAGTTGTTGGCAATCTGTGAGAAGTAGCGCTCAAAGCCTTTTTCGTCCATAGGTTTCACCAAGTCGTCGCTGAAAGCCATATCCTGAACTAAAAGCCCTGAAAAAGAAATGTTCTTGACGACTCCCTCTTGAATAGTGATGTTGGCTGTCATCCCTTTTCCAAAATGGTCAGACTGAACATCGTCAAAACAGAAATTGCCTAATGAATAGACGATATGACCGTTATGATAGTGCTCGTATGGTTGTATAACGTGAGGATGATGTCCTATAATCAGATGAGCACCATTGTCAATCAGTTTTTTCGCTAATCTTCTTTGGTCAGGAGACGGAAAGTGGATATATTCATTCCCCCAGTGGAAAATGAAGATGATAACATCTGCATGCATATCTTTTATGCGTTCCAATGTCGCCATTGCCTGCTCATCAGTGAGACTTGCAAAACATCCCGAATTATCTACAGAACAGATTCGCTCATCGCAAAAGGCAGCCATGCAAATTGTTGTATTGCCATGGTGTATAGACAGAATCTTTGACTGTCCGTTCTCTACTTGGCCAATTGTTTCTATGCCTTTGTCTTGTAGTGTTGACAAAGTTTTATAGAAACCGTCTGCTCCGTGCTCTGTAATATGGTTGTTGGCTACATTGAGAACATTGATTCCGCTCTCTTTCAGTGCTTCGGCAAATAGAGGGCTTCCATAGAAGAATCGTCCATGAGCATCTGTGTCGTCTAACAACGGACTCTCAAGATTGCCAATGATATAATCAGCTTTACCAACAAGTTCTGTGATGTTCTTTGTCCATCGCCTGACGGTTTCATCGTTCGTCTTTGATTTGACACCAAAGCCGTTTGTAAAGAACTCATCTGCAGGAAAGATGTCTCCTAAGAAGGATAACTTTACCATGAAAACTGACTTAACGGTTTATTGAAGCCAAAACCTGATCCCAGATTTTCCCATTGTTTGTAACAGAAATGCTATCTTTGATCTTATAGGCCATCTGGCGCATGGAGGATAGAGACTCATTGTCTGAAAGGAGCTTTTCTAAAGAGTCTGTAAATTCCTGTTCGTCATCAGTGTCATTAAACACATATCCGTTTTTCCCGTTTTGAATGACATCCACAATGTCGCCAACATTCGATACTACAGGTACGCATCCACAATTCATGGCTTCTAACAAGGATACTGGGAATCCCTCACCTTTGGAACAGGAGATGAATATTTTACTGTCTGTAAGAACCTTCACTTTTTCGTTAAAATCACTCACATAGCCCAGGAAGTCAACGATTTCTGCAACACCGTACTCCTTGGAAGCTTCTTTGATGTTTTCCAATTGATCGCCATCACCAGCTATGGCAACCTTTAAATTGTACTTCTTATGAAGACGTGCCAGTGCCTTAATGAGTAATATGATGTTCTTGTTAAGGTCTATTCGCGAAAACGATACAATATCATAGTGCCTCGTTTCGTTCATGGGCACTTTTGTAAATTCCTCATTCGGCAGATTTGGAAGAATGAAAATCTTTTTGGCGTCAATGCCTTTTTTCAGCAGATAGTTTTTTGTCTGGCTCCCTGTAACTGTAATGGCTGTGCCACTGCCAAAGACTTTTAAGTTTAGTCGCTCCATCTTGGGCCCGTCTACCCAATATTCACGATGGCCTGCTATTGTCATGTGAATGTATGGCGTATGTGTCAGGAAACCTATGGTCCTGCCAATCAGACCATGTGGCGTGTTTAACACACCAATAATGGCGTCGATCTTATATTTGTAAACAGCTATGATGCCACGCCATGTCTTACTGATATGGCGAAGTTTGCTATTTGACTCTTTTTTCGGGCATAGATAAGTTACACGACCGTTGAATTCATCACTTTTCTTGTCTCTGAGCACATAGATATGTTTTACCGTCTCACTGCTCAACAACGGTTGCAGGACATTTTCCCGTAAGGTGTGGTCTGCAAGTTTACATACTAATAAAATGTTCATAACGATTCTGTGTTACTTCCAATAATAAGCAAATATGAGGTGTTGGCTACGATCTTATGACGTTCCAGAAGAATGTAATGCCAATCACAACAATATAAGAGAAAAATGTGAAAAATTGCGATAAATGAACGGGTTGAAACCTTTTGTGCAAACCGTAGAATGCTAATACATACATAAATGGCATGTGTAAAAGCACTTTTCTCAACTCCAGGCTGGCGCAGATATATCCTGCAGATATCATTTCGAGTAAGATAAACAGGATGAGAGGAATCATCTCAAGGACACGGTTCTTTACAGAGTACACAATACCAGCCCAAAAAGGAATGACTAAAAACAGTTTGTTCATAAGGCCTGCTCCATAGAAAACCAACCTTGATGGTGTGTCGGATTTCGAGAAAAAAGCCGGGAATGGCCCCAGAAATGCACCGAAGAAACTGACAAAATAATTAAAGGAACCAGAATAGCTGCCATTGCTTCGGTAAGCGATAACAGCATCGACATCGCCTCCTGCTGTATATGAATCAACCATTCCTTGTATCATTTTCAAAGATACGATAAAACCACCGAAAGCTGCTGCATATAGAAATAGAGAAATGGCTTTGCCATTCTGGGTAATGCCGTAGTATATAAATGCAGAGATGGCAATCATACCCGCAACAGCAGGACGGAATAACAACAATAATGCAAGGCATAGCACTATTCCGAAAAAGGTATATCGTGATTGATCCGTCATGAACCGGTATAGATAATAAACGGTGCAAATGACGATAAAGATGAACAATGATTCTTTCAAAAACGTACAATGGAACAGGATGATGTATGATGACGTTCCATAAGATAAGGCTGCTAAAAAAGCATACGAGACAGGCATGAAATGCTGGCCGATTCTGAAAAGGAGAACTGAAGAGAATGCTCCCAAGATCATGTAGACCGCATTCAGGAAGAGCTTATATGGCAGAATCGACATGACAATGCTGTCAAAGATCAATGCCCCCCAGTCGTCGAAAGCATAATTGTCCATGATGGTCTTTATGCCTGATTTAAATCCGGATTCCGCTACATGCATACTGACGTTATAATAGAGCATGGCGTCGGTCTTGCTAAACATGAATGTGTCTCTGTCATAGTAATAGGAAATCCAAATAAAAACAATTCCGAGAAAAAGAGAATATAGTAATACGACTATAAAAAGTGACCTTTCAGAATATTTTCTCTCCTTTTCTTTTGAAAAATGAAGCAGCAAGCCTCCCTGTGTGACAAATGCGACGACAGCGCCTGATGTGATGATGCTAAAAGCTTTCTCGTAGGTTATTGCAGCCATAAGGCCAATGGTAAGTATTCCCAGAACGAGAAAAATGGTGTGCATCTTATACAGCATACCTCTTGCTACTTATCCTAATATTCCAGTCCTCAGGCGCCAATAAAGGCCTAAGATGAATACAGTATGCTTGACTCCTAAATGTTTCACCAGCCATGCGACGCGCCAAGCTTTAGGGGACGCTGCATAATCCAGCAAATCACAGTGCCGTTCCAGCATGGAGAGGGCTGTTGATTTGTTGTCTTTTTGTAGTTTATAGTAATTATACCCTCTGTTCACCCACATGTTGGCTAAATAGATGCGAATAGCCTGGGCATTGACGCATCCATTATTGCATTGTTCCTTCCAGTAGGTGAAGATGAGGTCGTAACTATGGTAAGCATGGATTGATGGTGTTGAAGAAAGACTGTCCTGCCGATGATGATAACCGTAAAAATCCAAATTGATGATTCTCACCGTTTGGGCGACTTGCCAGAGGTGTAGGCTCCAAAACAAGTCCTCACTGATATAACCTACCGGGAAAAAGACGCCGTTTTCTATCAAAAGTGTTCTGCGGACCATTATAAAACAAGCACTCATACAGAATTTCTGAGTCTGTATCAGATTGAAAAAGACTGCCTGAGCATCTGGTAGCTGATGAAGTTTCTCTGCATCGTAATCCTCTGTAAGAGTCTTCCGTCCTTTATCCCAGAAGTCTACGTTCTTGAAGATGATGATGTCTGTAGAAGGATTGGTGTCCTTTACAAGTTTCTCTAATCCATCCTCAATGATCCATTCGTCGTCAGAATCTAAAAAAATAATGTAGTCACCCTTTGCACGGCACATACCAACATTCCGTGCTCCGGAAAGCCCCTGATTCTTTTGATGAATGACAAGAACTCGCTCGTCTGTTTCTGCTATTTGGTCGCACATCTCGCCACTACCATCTGTACTTCCATCGTCAACAAGAATAATTTCTAAATCCTTATAGGTCTGACGCAACACGGACTGAACGCAACGCTCTATATAGGGCTTGACGTTATAAACGGGAATGACGACACTGACTTTCATCTTACTGGCTACGTTTAGATTTGATTAATATGTTATAGACTGTTCCCCAGAAATACCTCCAGTCGGTTAAGAAGGGATGTTCCAGATAGGCCTCGATATAACGGCGCTCTGAGGCTTGAATCTCATCCAGTCCCATAGGCGTTTTCTTCTCATAATAGAAGGGCGGCAGCATGCCTGGCCTCACCTTGGTGCGGAGTTGCTGCATCTCGGGGGTGTACAGCGAAAAGAAATGCTGGGTCAGTGGACGTACGCCCACCCATTTCATATCGCCTTTAAGCACATTCCATAGCATCGGCAGCTCGTCGAGCCAGGCAGATCGGAAAAGACGTCCCCAGACATTAACACGGAAGTCGTTGGTCAGTTTGCCTGAGTGGTCCAGCTTGTTCTTTTCATACACATAATCCTGAAGGTATTGGGAGTAGCTGTGCATCGTCCTGAACTTGTAAACCTCAATTAACTTGCCGTCCTTGCCGACGCGTTTCATTCGCAAGATGGGCGACTCGCAGGTGTCGTTTCTTTCCAACGGCTCAGATCTCTTGTTGACGACCACATGCAGGGCGCCATTGATATCCTCTTCGTTCTCAATCTTGAACCCTGCCCTGCATAGTCTGCCAAGGATCTCTGTGCGGCTGTAGGTGCGGTGTCGCCCACCGGTTAGGAAGAAGTAAAACTTCCGTGTCGGTTTCATCTTAGGCAGCATCTCATGCCAGAAATAGGTCAGAAGGACAAAGAGATGTCCGAGTCCTAGCGGGAATCGTCTCTTGATAGCATCGAACTCCTGGTGGCTTGAGATGGCTACACATTCCAGACGGTCGCCAATCTGCATCTCTTGATTCCAGTTGTCTAAGAAATCATTCAGCTGCGGTATATGGTTCAGTTTGCCCTTGATACAGACTTTCATAAAAAGGTGTTTGTGTTATAATGATGCGATAAGCGTGGAGCAGATAAGCTCTATGTCCGATGACTCCAAATAGGGGTGCATAGGCAGAGAGAGTACCGTTGAGCAGAGCCTTTCAGCGACATCACAGTTTAATTGTGCATTGTGCATTGTGCATTGTGCATTATTAAAGGCGGTCTGCAGGTGCATGGGCTTGGGATAGTAGACCATTGAAGGAATACCGGCTTCCTTCAGCGCAGCCTGCAGGGCGTTCCGCTTGGCTTCTGTCGGCAACTGAATGGTGTACTGAGCCCAGCTGGAACCGAAATTCTCAGGGATGACAGGCGTCTTGACATAGTCTTTTAGTAACGCGGTATATTGGCGAGCAACCTTGTTCACACTTTCAACCTCTTTGTCGAAAGCGTGTAACTTGACTTGCAAGATAGCTGCCTGCATGGTATCGAGACGGGAGTTGATGCCGATGCGCACGTTGTCGTACTTGTCGGTGCCCTTGCCGTGTACACGGTAGGAATTCATCAGTTGTGCCCACTCGTCGTTGTTTGTGAATACGGCACCGCCGTCGCCATAGCAGCCGAGGGGCTTAGCGGGGAAGAACGATGTCGTGGCGATGTCACCGAACGAGCAGGCCTTTTGTCCGTTGATGCTGCCACCGAATCCCTGAGCACCGTCTTCGAGAATCAGCAGGTTGTATTTCTGAGCCACTGCCTTGACAAGTGGGTAGTTGGCTGGCAGGCCGAACAAGTCGACGGCAACAATCACCTTGGGCGTCAGTTTGCCCTCAGCTAAAGTCTGCTGGATGGCCTTCTCCAGGCTCACCACGTCTATGTTAAAAGTGGTGTCGTCGACATCGACGAATATGGGTATGGCACCTTCTAACGCTACCACTTCGGCTGAGGCGAAGAAGGTGAAGTCCGGTACGAAAACAGCATCACCCTGACCGATGCCAAAAGCCTTCAGGGCCAATGTTAAAGCGTCTGTGCCGTTAGCACAAGTCAGGCAGTGCTTTACACCAGTGTAGGCCGCCAGTTCTTGTTCCAGTTCTTTTACTTGAGGTCCCATAATATAATGAGCCCCTGAAGCCACGCTCAGCATGGCGTTGTCTATATCATTTTCCAGCACCTGGTACTGTTTTGCTAAATCTCTGAACTGCATATTCTTTAATGTTTAATGTTTCATCTTTCGCTCGGCGCCTTGCGACGCTTCGCTTGCGAAGAATGTTTAATCTTTAATGTTTAATCTTTAATGTTTAATTTTTAATGTTTAATCTCTCAACGATTTCTCCTTGTTCGTTGACGGTGCCGATTTGACGGGCTGGTACACCGGCCATGAGGGCAAAGTCGGGCACATCTTTGGTGACCACGGCACCAGCAGCAATCATGGCGCCACGGCCAACGGTATGACCGCAGACAATGGTGCAGTTGGCACCTAACGAGGCACCTTCCTTGATTAACGTCTTATTGTACTTGCCGTGGACGGGGAAATGAGCCCGTGGCACAAGGACATTGGTAAACACGCAGGACGGTCCGCAGAACACATTGTCTTCCAACTCTACACCTTCGTAGACAGAAACGTTGTTCTGGATGCGTACGCCATTACCGATTTTTACATTGTTGCCGATATTGACATTTTGCCCTAAAGAGCAATTCTTGCCAATGACGGCTCCTTTCTGTATATGGCAGAAATGCCAGATTTTGGTGCCTTCTCCGATGGTGACGTTTTCGTCGATGTAGCTGGATGGATGGACTGTATACATAGTATTGCTTTTAAGTGGATTTCTTCTTGAAAATAATCTTGTTAAGTAGAATCGTCTTTTTGCTTATTTTTGTTACATTCTTGTCCTCTTCGCTTCGTTCGTATTTATGCAAATAGGTATAGCCATAACGGGCATCGATGCTTACACCGTTCAAAATGATATACTGTAGTTTGCTGTCACTATTGGCAGCCTGAACTTGACTGATTTCATTTAAATGATTACGATTAAAGCGACCTGCACGGATAACAAACATTGTACAATCGACAGCGCGTTCAATAATATCGGCATCAGCCAACATGCCAGATGTCGGACTATCAATGATGATACAGTCATAATCTTCTTTGGCAGATTGGATAAGCTGATCAAGCAAGGGAGTTTTCAATAGTTCCGTCGGGTTGGTAGGTAAGGCACCTGCGGGCAGAACATCCAGCATGGGATAATTATTTGGCTTAAACAGCAGTTTGTGGTAATCCTCTTCATCTCCATTGAGATAGTCTGTTAACCCTAACAAAGGAGTCATCCATAATCGTGAGGCTGAAGCCTGACGGAGGTCTCCGTCGATGAATAGTACACGCTCTCCGCCAATCGCCCTTGTCAGTGCTAAATTCATAGCCACAAAGGTCTTGCCGACTTCTATCTGGGTAGATTTGATAAGATACGACTTGCCGCCATCATTCATGAAACTACCGGCAAAACTTGCATCCATATTATTTCGCAAGACCCTGAATGCCTCATTAGAGGCGTTAAGCATATCAGGGCCTACGACGATGCCACTTGATTTGGCTTTACGGCCTATCCCGAATCGCATGAGTAGACTTTCTAAACTGTGCTCACGGCCAGAATAGGGGACTTCGCCTAAGAATGGAATGTCACAGTTACGTTCAATGTCATAGTGGTCACGAACGCTTTCATCCATGGTGGCATGGAGGAATATAATGGCCACTGGTGCCAAAAGTCCAAGTAGGAATGCCGCTAAAAGTATTCTTGGTCCACTGGGCGAAGTGTGTCTGTTGCTGCCATTTGGCGCATCTATTATTTGGGTAGGAGCTGTCTTGTAAGTGAGGCTGATTTCATTTTCTTCCTTTTTCTGAAGAAGGAACAAATACAGGCTTTCCTTCACTTTCTGCTCACGTTCAATAGAAATAAGATGCTTGGCTTGAGCAGGGTTGGAGGAAATCTTTGAGGCGGTTTCACCATAATACTCATTAAGAGAGTTAATCTGGATGTCAATCGTGCGAATGTGGTTATTGACATTGGCGTGGATGTTCTTGCGCAAACTGTTAAGCTCCTTCTCCAAATTCATCATCAACGGATTCTGGCCCGTTGTGTATTCCATGTGACTCTGCATTTGCAGCAGCATACTGTTGTAAAGCGTTATCTGCGACTCAATCAGGCTGTTGTTAATGCCGGAATTGACAAGCAGCAGTTGACCTTGTGCCGATTTGTCGTCCAATAGGCTGCGTATATACTCGGCCATTGCCTTTTCATTCATGAGTTTCAGCAGGTCGGCATCTACTCGGCTCTGCTGTTGCAGATAGACGTCGCTGACACGCTGAAGGTCGGTAATACCATAACGGCTTTTGTAGGTTGATATGCTATCATCCACAATACCCAACTCACGCTCTAATAGCAGCAGACGGGAATCGATGAATTTTGACGTGTTTTCTATGGCATACTGTTTCTCCTGAAGCCATTTTTCATTGTACACCTGAATGACGAGATAGAGTACACGCTCGGCCATCTCTGTGGAAAAATCTTTATAAGTCAGGTTTACGATTGTGGATTCCATATCCTCTCTCTCGGCCGTCAAACGCGACTGGATTTCCTCTGCCTTGTTGACGGTGTCGCCGTCCTCGACAGGTATTTGCAATCTTTTCACCACTTCAACTAACACGTCTAACGAAGTGATATGACGAACAACATTGTTGACGTTGCTCTTCTGCTTCACGAAACCGATTTCGTTGAACTCGTTGCCGTTCTTTTCGGTGACATTGTTACCCAGACTTTCCTCACGCAGCATGATAGAAGCATAGCGGGTGTATTGTTTGGGCGTTACGATGAGGTATCGTTCTGCAATGAGAAGGCAAACCAGCAGAGAGGCAACAAACCATCGCCACCGTGCCGCACACATGCGCCAAAGATCAACGATAGTAATAAAGCTGTCAGAATTCTTGTTCATTTTCTTTCGTTTATTTTAGCCACAATGCAGCCATCGTACTGATTAACGAGACCAGTGAAACCCAGATGGCAGGCTGGTTAAAAGTGTTACCGGCAGTCTTTGCTTCACGCTGCTTCTTGGAGTTGGGCGTTACATAGACCACATCGTTCTGCTGCAGATAATAGGCAGGCGATGAGAGCATGTTCTGACGGTCGCACAGGTTGATGACGTAGGTCTGGTCTTCGCCGGCCACTTCGCGGAACACCATCACATTTTCTCTTTGTCCGTTAATGGTCAAGTCGCCCGCTTCAGCTAATGCATCCAGAATTGTGAAATAGTCTTTCTGGGCGTTGATACGGCCGGGACGATTCACTTCGCCAAGGACGTTAATCATTAAGTTGACATATTCGACGGTGACGATGGGATCCAGGACTAACTCTCTGGCAATTAGTCTGGAGCGGATATGAGCGGCCACTTCCTGACGGGTCTTTCCTTGTACGGATACCTTCCCAAGTACAGGGAAGTCGATGTCGCCTTGTTCGTCGACAGTATAAGCCAGTATGGCAGACCCGCCGGTATTCCCCCCTATGGATGTCTCTGGCGCCAAGGTGGTGCCAAGTGCATGCAAGTTTTGCGAAACAGATGTCAGATTGAACTGGTTGACCAGCATCGGGTCGGTACTGCTGACTACAATGTTTATCTTGTCTTTCGGTCGCAGACGGAACGGCTGTTCATTCTGCAGCGTCATCCCTCGTATAGCTTCAGCATCCTGGAAGTAGGCCACGTTTTTGGGTGTCGTGCAACTGCCGAGCCAGCATGCAAGCATGAGGAGGAGTGTGGTATGAATGTATGGTTTCATCGTATGTTTATACTTTTCGCCCCTTGCGGATAAGCGACACGAAGGTGCGGAGCTTGGCCGACTTGGGCTGGTGGTCGCGGACGTATTGTTTGGCAGCGTCGCGATAGGCGGGGTTGCGGGTCGAGATGTAGAGTGCTATCCAGAGATAGGCGCGGGTGTCGGTGGCGGCTTTCGATTCGCTCCGCTGATTGATTTCAGAGAGGATGTCCATCACCTGCTCCCGTAGCTGCTTCTCGTCGGTGGTATAACGGCATAGATGGGCGCAGATGAGCATCAGTGCCTGGAAGTGGTTGCGGGCCGCTTCGTTCTTCACCTCGTGGTGCCGATATCGGTAGAGGCGTGTCAGCATGTCGGCATCGCGGCGATTGATGTTCGTGTCTTGTTCGCGGTTGATGCGGTGCTGCAGTATCGTCAGCAGGTGGTTCTGCGTATATTCGATGAAGTCGGTGCGGATGGTGTCGGCAGAGCTGTGGCTGAGAATGGTCACCTTGTTCTTGTCGACGTCGCACATGCGGATGTTCATGACGCCCGACAGCAGTTCGATGGCCAAGTCCAGATGGATGGCGCCGTGCGAGAGCTGTACCCGCATGACGGAAGCCTCGTGTCCGGCAAACGGTCCGCTGATGATTTTCACCTTGTCCGTCACTTCGATACTGCTGATAGGGGGAATGATGTCGTAGTAACCTCGGTATTGGATACAGGCATGCAGGAACTCCTGCATCGTCTTGTCCGATACGGTGGCTTTCTCGCCGTTGGTGTCCAAGTAATGCCAGAGGCGGAGCCGCGAGGGTATGCCTTTCTGGTTGCTGACCAGGCGGTTGATGTCGTCCTCGGTGGTTTTCAGAAATACAATGTTGGCAAAGTCGTTCGACAGGCTTTTTTCCGTCTCCTTCAGAAAATCCTGGGGATAGAAAGGCTCGATGATGGCCTCATCGTGGCTCAGACGCTGTGCGTTCTCTGTTTTGAGCCATTCCATGAAACGTTTCATCTCATGATGCGTCATGACATACCAACAAGTTTTGTTTTCTGCCGTCATCGTTTTATGTTGTCACACTCCCGAATGTGTCTTCGATAGTCTACGGTTGGATGTATAATAGATGTACTGCTTGCATTTTGTTGTTCATGCAAGCTAAGTGACTGTTTACCAGATGGTTGCTTGCTGTAAAAAGGCCTTTTCGGCCTGCCGGGATTCCGTGACTGCCTTTTCAGCAGCACATTCGGCCAACTCGCAACCTGTACACCGTTCCTGACATCTGCAGTGACGATTCGGAGACAAAAGTAATAAAAATCTGAAAAAAATTATTCTAATTTATATAGAAATCGTGTGCTGAGGCTCCGTTTTTAACAGGTTTTAACTGTAAAAATGCTGTAGTAGCTCTGCACTCAGGGCTTTTTCATTTACCTCTTTCATTTGACCGTTTTTTGCCATACGCGAGTTCATGCCGTCACGGAGGTGTTGCTGTTGTAACTTTTAATGCCATATTTCCCCTTTTCCCTTGCCTCCGCTTTCGGATTCTGTTTTTCCGGGCATGGCAAAGCAGCCTAAGTCGTAAGGCCTGTGACACAATCATTCAACAATCCTTTCTGTGTTTTTTACATAGCCAGCAGGCTCATGGCATATTCAAGGTTGTTGGCCGCCGTTCTGATGACAGCCGTCTCTCGGCGCCTCTCGCCCTCAGCGTCTCGCGCATGCGTACGCGCGTTACAGACGAAATGGCGAAAGTTGGTGACACCCAGCACACCTGATACTGATTATCAGGCAGTTGCGGCGGCGGATGGTAGCACCAGTGGTAGCACCAATGCCCACACCGGCACTGACACCTGAACCGGAAAAACGTCACGGCCTCTCGTGAAAACGTCACGGCCTCTCGTGAAAAAATATAGGCGTGAAATTTATACCAGAGGCCGTGATGTGGTGCGACCATTGGTGTGCCTACTGGTGTGACCAACTCAGGAAAATTCTGTTCTGAAAATCAGTGAGTTAAGTGCCAGGTGTAAGAGGTGTCACCTGTTTGGTTTTTATACGAAACAGAAAGCAATGGAAAAGCGGAAAACACAGTTTCAACTGTGACCACAAGTACATCTTCATGTCGTCACGGTCGCGCTGGTGGACATCAAAGACGGCCAAATGAAAGAGGTAAATGAAAAAGCCCTGAAGTTTTATCCATTTTTTTTGTATTCTTTTTGGTTTTTTCGGAATAATTGTTTATTTTTGCAGGCGATTATTAATTGAATTGTTCGATTGTGTTATATAGTCAGAAACATCTGAAGCTTCTTGTACTGCTGGGCTTGCTGCTTTGCAGTACGCTTTTGCGTGCCGCTTCCTCGAGCGACGAGCTCAAGCGGCTTGAAGCTTTGATGTTAAAATATATAGGAACGAATGAGCGTGACACCTTTTTTGTTATTACTGAGGAGCTGAAGGAACTTAGCTCGAAGGAGGGCGACGACCGGCTGTTCCACAAGGCTTGGGGTAATCAGGCTCTCTATGAAGCGACGCACCAGTACTATGCAAGCGCCCTCGAGATTTGTCAAAAGATGAAGAACTATGCCCAGGAGCAGGGCTGCGTCTACGGTGAATATTCCTCCCTGCATACCGAGGCGATGGTGCTCTTGCAGAAACAGCAGTACGACGCTGCTGAGAAAGCCTTCCTCAACGCCGTGGATTTCCATCATCGGCGATTCCCCAACGAGAGTGCCGCTGAGGATTTGCGCGAACTGATGAAGATTGCCTATACGCGCGGCAATATGGAACTGGCCAAGAAATATGCCAACCAGTTGCTCGCTGAGCCAAACCTGGCTCCCCACCATAAGGGTAGGACGCTGTACCGCCTTAGCATCATGGCATTTGATGAGAATGATGCCGATGAATTCAACCATATCTATGACGAGATGAAGCGGCTGGAGCAGACTGACGGCATCAGGATGCAGGGCGTCTTGACGGAGGTGAATTTTTACATCGTCAACGGCGACTACAAAAGTGCCCTGCGCCTTTCTGACCGATTGTCGCCCGATACCTGTGCCGAGCGCAAGGCTCTGATCTATCACCGTCTGGGTGACGATGCCAAAGCCTACGAGTACATGCTGCAGTACAAGAACATCTCCGACTCCATTGCCCGCGCTTCGCACAACAGCGAGGTGGCCAACTTGTATCTGCGCATGAACAACGACCGCCTCCGTTTGGAGCAGGAACTGCTGGAAAACCAGAACGGAAAGCTGCGTTATCGCTTCTACATAGCCGTTGCCCTGTTGGTAATCCTGATTCTGCTCTTCGTCATCTATCAGCGTCGTAAGATTATCCGTCTGCTCAAGCACGACAATACGATGCTTGACTATGGCAAGAAGGGTGCCGAGAGGGCCCTCAAGGAGCTCAACGAGCTGTCGTTCTACGAGAGTAAGGCCGATTTGTCGCTCACGACGCCGGTGAGGGTCAACAAACTCTGCGACCATCTGGCCAACATTGCACAGAACAACTGCAACAAGGGCGTGACAACCGTGTTCCAGACCGATTATCCGGATGATTTCGAAATCAAGTCGAATCCGGAGGCATTGGAAAAGCTGTTGGCGCTCCTTCTCAACGACTCCGCACGTTTTGCGCAGGAAGGTCTGATCAGGCTGAGGTGTGCCGATGCCGGGGCGTTTGTCTTGCTCAGCATCACCGACGCGACCTCCCGCTATGGCGACGACCCTGGGAACCTGTCCGGTGGCGTGAAGGCCGACGACGACGGCGTGCGTTACGTGAACGTGAACTTCAATATCTGCCAGTCCATCAGCCGTCTGCTCCACGGACGTATCTGGTATGATGCGGAGTATACGGGTGGTACCCGATTCTACTTTGAAGTACCCAAGGAACCGTAATTGAATACTGAGAAAAACGAACAGATGGAAAAGAAAAGAAAAACTCTTGCCAGAAGACTCACCAGCAGACTGCTGATATGGACGGCCATCATCGCCCTTGGCCTTTCATACCTCCTCTTGCATTTCGAGAGGCAGGCTACCCGCCAGTTCTATTCTGAGATCTATCGAAACAAGATGCTCATCACCAACGAGTATACGCGTCGCGTCATCTCCGACGTGTACGTGGCGGTCACGAACAATATCTATTATCTGGAACACTCGCTCGACAAGCCCGACGAGCACAAGAAGACGATGGAGCGTATAGTAAAGAGTGGTACGCGCGTGCGTAGTTGTGGCATCAGCTTTATCAAGGATTACTATTACCCGCAGAAAGAGCACCGCTTCTGCCCCTTTGCCTGGCGTAATGTGACCGACCCTGACGTCATCTACGCTGAAGACATGGGCGATGCCGACCTCGACTATCTCGCCGCAGGTTGGTTCCTCGATGTGCTGAATTCCGATTCGGCCCAGTGGTCGGAGCCTTTCTATGACGGCTATGACGAGAAGACGACGCTGTCGGCCTATATGGTGCCTATCCACGACTCCGCAGGCCGTGTCGTCGCCGTGCTCGGAGCCGACATCTCGCTCGACTGGCTCACCAACAAGCTGAAAGAGGCCGACAGCACTATCAACAACAGCCCGATGTTCATGGCTTCCAAGTTAAAGCTGAGGTCGAAAAGCTTCATCATCAACCACGACGGCTCGTTCCTCACCCATTCCAACGAAGAGCGTATCATGAAGGACAGTTTCTATGATGAGTTGGAGTCGTGCGACGGCAGCGACGTCAAGGGGCTGATCAAAAGCATGCAAGACGGCGTGGAAGACGTTGACCGTGGTAATGAGCGGTTCCTGGTGAATGGCGAGGAGTGTTACCTGTTCTACATACCGGTGAAGTACACCCGGTGGCTGTTCGTCACCATCGTGCCGTGCCGGGCCATCGACATTCTGAGCTATCTGAATGGCATCACGGTGGTGCTGATCGTCATATTGGCCGTCATGCTCGTCGTCATCATCTGCCATTATTACATCAAGAACGGCACTGAACCGCTGCAGCAGCTGATAGCCATGGCCGACAGTATGGCCAAGGGCAAGCTCGACTCGCTGATGCCCGACTTGAAGCATAACGATGAAATCAAGCAGTTGGCCGACTCGATAGAGAACATGCGCTTCACCCTTTCCAACTATGTGGACGAGCATAAGCACCCTGACAATCCAGAGAAACAACCTGAACCTTAAATAATAAAACATCATGGATATGGAAACAACCAATAACGTAGAGGAAATGCCTAAGACGACATCATGGAAACCGAAGCGGCGAATGTTGCTGACGGTACTGTTAGTGCTGTTGGCGATGGCTACTTTGTCTTTCGTCATCATCTATCAAGTCATTATTGCCGAGTCGCATGCCCGCTATAATGGCATTAGGAACGTGTCGGCCGAGAAAGTGTCGAAGATTATCCGGGGCACCGAGATGAATGCCAATAACGTCTTCGACGAGGTCGCCCAGAGTCTTGATTCCCCTGAGCATGTGATAGAATCCCTGAAGAGCAAGGCCAACCTGAACCTCGACGTGCGTGGCTATTTCGCTGCTTTCACACCCGATTACTTCCCCGAGAAGGGCACGTGGTTCGAGCCATACGTCTATCAGCCGGAGTACGGTGGCTTTGAGTACCGCCAGGTGGGCTCTGCGCGTCATAACTATACCAAGTCGGCCTGGTACATCCGCGCTACTGAGCACAACGCCAGCTTCTGGTCTGATCCGTATTACTACTACGACGGAACCAGCATGAGCGGCCACTACGCTACGTTTGTCAAGCCCGTCTACGACGCCAAGGGCGACCTGGCTTGCGTCTGCGGTGCCGATATGAAGTTCGAGTGGTTGGCCAAGGAGTTGGAGTGGGTAGACCAGAGCAGTAAGACCAACAAGATGCTCAATAGGTACAAGTCGCTCACCGACTTCGCCTTCTATACCGTTGTCCTCAACAGCGATGGCACCAGTATAGCTGGCCCCGAGGAGAAGGCCGTGGCCATTACTGACGAAAATGTGCTCAAAGACCTGTCGCAGAAGCGGGGCGGCGTCATCGAGATGATGATTGATGGTGAAGACTGTACCGTCTATTATGGACCGATAGAATACATTGACTGGTCGGTGGCCGTCATTGTTCCCAAGACCGACATCGTTAAACCGATGCTCCCGATTTCCTTGATTCTTTTGGGAATGGTTATCGTTGGCATGTTGATAGTTTTGTTCGTATGCAAAAGAAGATAAAAAAGTTTTTCTCCGCGCCCTCCATCAAGCTTAACACGCTGGTGGTGCTCGAGGTGGTGATGCTACTATTGGTATCGCTCGGAGGATTGTTCTACTTCACGCGGAAGACGCTGGTAGAAGAAGCCAAGAAGGATGCTGAACAGCGCCTTGAGGGCACGGTGCAGCATGTCGACAACATACTGCTGAGCATTGAGCAAATGGCAGGTAACTTCTACTATGAATTACTGGAACATCTCGACCAGCCGGAACGCATGGCGACCTATGCCCGCCGGCTGGTGGAGTGCAACCCGAACATCACGGGCTGCGCCATTGCCTTCGAACCCAATTACTTCCCTGGCCGCGAGCAGTTCATAACCTACGTTCACCGTAAGAAGTACAACTCGCCAGAACTGATCGTGTCCGACAATTCTGCTAACCTCCTTTACACCAAGCAGGACTGGTTCAAGGAAACCATGCGAACCTGCAAGCCGGCGTGGCTCGACCCAGGGCAGAATCAAAATTTAACCGTCGAGCCCGTCATCTCCTTCTGTCTGCCTCTCCGCGACCATAGCGGTGAGTGCGTTGGCGTCATGGCCGTCGGCTTGTCGGTGACCCTGTTGTCGCAGATTGTCCTCGATGTCATGCCCACGCCTCACAGCTACAGCGTCCTGTTAGCCGAAGACGGCACCTATATTGTTAATCCCGACCGCGAGAAACTGAGAGGCCAGAAGACCCCGATCAAGATTGACGATAAGAGTGGTGAGGTGTCCTTCGAACAGGATGGCGAGATGTGGTACGCGTTCTATAAACCCTTCGTGCGCAACAACGTGCCGGGCCGCTCCATGGAGACGCTCAACTGGGAGATAGCCACGGTTTATCCCAAGAGCGACATCTTTGGCGAATACAACCATCTGGTGCTCCACGTCCTGGGAATGACGTTCATCGGCTTGTTTGTCTTTTATATCCTCAGTCGTATGGTCATCCGTAAGCAGGTGAAACCGCTGTCTTACCTCACGGTATCGGCAGAGCGTATAGCCGAGGGACACTACGAAGAACCCATCCCCGACACGAACCGCAACGACGAGGTGGGTATCTTCCAGCGGCATTTCCAGCAGATGCAGAAGGCATTAGCAGCGGATATCAGCAAGAAGCAACAGCTGCAGGACGCACTGAACGAGCGCCGCGAGAAACTGCAGAATACCCACCGCCAGATTCAGGAGGACGACCAGGTGAAGGCCATCTTCCTCCATAACGTCACAAACCGCATGATACCGCCCTCGCAGTCCATTCTGGACAGTGTCACCAAGCTCTGTGATAACTACCCGACGATGACCTTGCAGGAGGCAGGCCAGGAAATAGACTCCATTAAGCGGCAGGGCGAGATTATCCTCGCGCTGCTCAGTCATAAATTCGAAGCAGGAAAGGGGGGCAGCCATGAGTAACCTGAAACGAACCTTCTCTAAACGGCTCAGCCGTGCGATAATGGTGCTGGCCATACCTCTCTTCGTCCTCCTGCTGAGTGTCTTCTACCGCCATGCCAACTATTTTCTGCACAAGGAGGCGATGGAGCGGTCGGTCACCATCCTCAGCACCACAGAGCAGCTCGTGGAGAACTACCTGTCGGCGATAGAGACGGCAGCCCAGTCGAATGCCTGGATGATAGAGGAGCATTTCACCCCCGACTCCCTGCAGACGGTTTCGCGCCGTATTGTCAGCCTGAACCGCAGTGTGCTCAGCTGTTCCATCAGCACCGAGCCCGACGTGTTCCCTGAGTACGGCAGCTCGTTCTCGGTCTATTCCGTCAACGATGGCGACACCGTCATCACCGTGACGGAACCGGAATTTGAGTATTTCGAGAAGAACTGGTATAAGAAGCCCATGCAGTTGGGACGCCCCTGCTGGATCAATCCGTTCAGCGACTTCAATGCCGGCACTATCAACCACCACGATGCCGTCGGTTCTTATTGCATACCGTTGCGGCCGAAGGGTAGTCGCATCATGGGCGTCATCTCTGTCGACTTCTCTTTCCAGAAGCTCCGCGAGACCGTGCTGGCCACGCATCATCCCTATCCCAGCTCCTACTATATGCTGCTCGGACCTTCGGGAGGCTATCTCGTTCACCCCCAGACAAACCTGCTGTTCAAGAATACCATTTTCTCGGTCAACGATTCCGTCGAGCATCCCGACATCATTGCCCTCGGACGCGACATGACGGCAGGACATTCCGGCACGGCACATGTCAACTTAGACGGCGTACTCTGCCATGTGTGCTACATGCCTGTAGCAGATACGGGATGGAGCCTGGCACTGGTATGCCACGACGACGATGTCCTGGTAGACTATAACCACTTGACCATCGTCATGCTCGTCATCGTCGTAGTAGGCATCCTGCTGATATGGTGGCTCACGCGAAAGGTCGTACAGCACAACATTGGCCCCGTCAACGAGCTGATGGAAGCAACGAAACAGGTGGCAGAGGGCAACTACGAGAAGGTCATCCCCCCGTCGGACCATAAGGATGTGGTAGGAAAACTGCAGAATGCGTTCCGAGGCATGCAGCTGGCACTGATCTCGCATGAGGAGAGCGCCAGACAGGCCGCTGAGGAGGTGGAGCGCGAAAACGCCGAACTCGAACAGACACTGCCGTTGGCTAAGGAGGTCTCCAAGCGTAGGGAAATCTTCATACACAGCGTGTCGCACCAGATGAGTAACCCGCTGAACGTCATCAACGGTCTGACGAATGTGATGAAAGCCAACCTCAGCAGCCGCAACAAGAAAGGATTGGAAAGCAGCGAGATGAGCAGTATTGCCAGCACGATGAGGCATCATGCACTACTGCTGCTGCGCTCGACGATGATGCTCTACGACAGCTCTGACGTGGGCGCGGCCAACGCTTCGCGTTACGACAAGAACGACATCGTGGCCTGCAACAAGGAGGCACGTGAAGCTATCAGCTACACACTCGGCTACTGCTATGATTCAGAAATAAGGTTTGAGACCGAAGTGCCTGACGAACTCACCGTAAAGACTAACCGGCACTTCCTCATGCACTCGATTCGGGAGTTGCTCGTCAACGCGGCGAAATTCTCCGACGGACAGCACATCACACTGCGCGTGACGCAGACAGAGACAAAGGTGCGATTCACCATCGAGGACGTAGGACCGGGATTGCCAGAGGATGGCGAACACCTGATCTTCGTACCTTTTGCAAAGATCGACGACCTGTCTGAAGGTCTCGGACTGGGACTCCCGCTCTGTAAGAGCCACGCCTTAGGCCTTGGCGGCGACCTCATCTTAGACGAAAGCTACAAGCAGGGCTGCCGCTTCATCTTCGAGATTCCGAAGGTGCAGTAGTGATTTGACATGAGTATATGAGTACGTTTTTTGACATGAGTACATGAGTACATAAGTACATGAGTACCTCTCAGTTCTCACTTTGTCTCTGACTCTCATTTTGTCTTATCTCTCTATATATGGTAGTCTTAACGGTAAAACACCCCACCCATGTCGCCCATGTCGCTCCTATGTTACGGGTGGGGTGGGCGACGTGGGTGGGATGTTTTCCGCTTTCCTATACGTATTACGCGTGCGCGAGGGGGACAATCATGTCCTCCTGTCCTCCTGTCTAAAAACGTACTTATGTCTAAAAACGTACAAGCCTCTCGTGAAAAAATATCGGCCTTACAGAAAAACGTCACGGCCGCTCGTGTGAGAAGACTGATTGCCGTCTTCGCTGTATGGCTGTCCGCCATCCATGCCGCCGCCCAGATTCCTTATTACGCAGGAACGGTGGGCGATGGTAAAATGTATACCTATACGTCGCTGAAGAGCCGCCCGGGTATCAACCACCAGGAGACCTACACCACCTTCCAGTACGGACTCGGCGACCACTGGGCTACGGGCGCCGACCTCTATACTGGCCCCGACTGCGCCTACTGGGGTGCCCTCGTGCGCTACGGCCACAAGTTCTGCCAGTGGCTGAGGTCTAACGCGTGATGCGCGGACACTGTCTGGTGGGTAGTTTGACTGGGGTGGTCGCCTCCAAAAGCGTAACGGAGGCTTCCAAAGGTGCCCTCGGGCCGATTGGTAACCGGCCTTACAGAGTGCAATGGCATAAGGGCGCTTGACTGGGAGGCAGACATGCCGAGCAGG
>JAEEGL012338530.1_pt1 | contig 41675 bp, 30 predicted proteins | sample 9134231 | NCBI WGS metagenome assembly JAEEGL01 (sample SAMN16246548, study PRJNA631951) | gut metagenome | biome: gut microbiome; feature: rumen; material: fiber-attached | host: Bos | place: Iran: Karaj | collected 2018-10
CTTTGAAAGCGAAGCCAAAGAGTTGCTTGCGACCCTTGACTCACTCTCTCACGCCTACGTTGAGACCCATTACGACCAGGACTACTCTTACCAATACAATCCACGCTTCTCCTACAATAATAATGTCACCATCGTCTCAGGCGGCAACTGGCCCGATAAACAGCCCGTAGACACGGATTATTATCTATGCACTTATATGGACGATGACGGCTTCTATTTCCTCTCTGTCACTATCGAAGGCGAGATCTGGATGCCCCGCGATTATCCTAAGCTCAAGAGCTGGATCAACGGCCAGCGCGTCTATCGTAAGTGATGGATTCAGCAAGTTAAATACCTTTAAATATCGCGTATTATGGCTGCAAACACTTAACTTTGCGGCCATAATTCTATATGATGTAACGCTCAACTTATCAACTCATGAAAGAGATTTATTTAGCTGGTGGCTGTTTCTGGGGCACCGAGCATTTCTTCAAGCAGATAAAAGGCGTCGTGGAGACCGAAGTAGGCTTTGCCAATGGTCACACCGACAGCCCTACTTATAAAGAAGTATATACCGACACGACGGGTTATGCCGAGACCGTTCGCATCTGCTACGACGAACAAGTAGCCGATCTGGAATTCCTGTTGAATATGTTCTTCAAGGCCATAGAGCCTACGAGCCTCAACCGTCAAGGACATGACGAGGGTACGCGCTACCGCACGGGCGTCTACTACACAAGCGACGACGACCTGCCTACCATCCGTCGTGTGTTTGCTGAGCAACAAGCTTTGTTCGACGAACCTATCGTCGTAGAGGTCGAGCCTCTCCGCAATTTCTATCCCGCCGAGGACTATCATCAGGACTACCTCGACAAGAACCCCGACGGCTACTGCCATCTGCCCCTCGAGTTGTTTGCTTTTGCGCGAAAGGCTTCTCACGAACATGTGAAATGATGAATCAGCGCGCCCTCCTTTTCCCGAATGACCGCCTTGACGTGGGCATGTCGAATCGCCTTGACGTGCGCTTGTCGAAGCGTCGATGCTCCTCTTGGCGGCTGTTGCTTTTATTTTTCACTTTTCATTTTTCACTTTTCACTCCACTCGCCGCCACTACCCACTGGCGCATCGAAGCCGAGTCGCCGCAGACACGCATCCTGCAGCGAGGCGATACGCTCGACATCACTTCGCCCCAAGGTCTTTCGCTCTGGTGGGATCAACCCCTGACGGCTCCGTGTACCATCCAGTACCGAGCCTGCGTCGTCGTCGATGGTGGTCCTTGCGACCGGCTCTCCGACCTCAATTGCTTCTGGATGGCGAGTGAGCCTTTTGCGGGACTGTCTAAGCGTGGCGGCCGCTTCACCGAGAGCTACCGCTTGAAATGCTACTACCTAGGCTACGGCGGCAATCATAACACTACAACCCGTTTCCGTCGGTACACGGCCGACACGCTCGCCATCAACGACCCGGCCCATCGTCCGCCCGTACTCGTGGAGTACACCGACAGCGCCCACCTCCTGCGTCCTAATCATTGGTACGCTGTCCGCATCGAGTGCAGAGCCGACGGGCGCACCCGCTACTATATCGACGATGAGCTCCTCGTCGACTACCTCGATCCTGCTCCTCTCACCCGTGGCTGGTTTGCCTTCCGTACAACCTGGAGCCATACCCGCCTCACAGCCTTCCGCGTGACAACAGAACAACAATAAAACCCCATGAGCGCCCAGCGATTTCGTCGCTGGGACCTCTCGATAACCTCTTACTTCCCTCCCTCCATGAAGAAAGCAATCATCGTAGGTGCCAGTTCGGGCATCGGACAAGAAGTGGCCAAGCTCCTGTTGGCTGAAGGCTGGACGCTCGGCGTGGCAGCCCGTCGCGAAGATAAGCTATTAGAGCTACAGGCGTTGGCTCCCGACTGTGTGGAGGTCATGACGATCGATGTCACGCAGCCCGATGCCGACGAGCGTCTGCTCAGCCTCATCGACCGTCTTGGCGGCATCGACCTCTACTTCCACGCTTCGGGTATCGGGCGGCAGAACCGCACCTTAGATGCTGACATCGAGTTGCGCACGGCAGAGACGAATGCCCTCGGCTTCATGCGGATGATAGGGGCTGCGTTCAGGTATTTTGCAGCCTCCTCACGTGAGGGACGGGAGGGGGCCATGATTGCCGCCATCAGCTCCATCGCTGGCACTAAAGGCCTCGGACCTGCCCCTGCCTACTCGGCAACCAAAGCCCTCCAAGCCAACTATCTCGAAGCCTTGGAGCAGCAGGCACGCCTGCGCCATCTGCCCATCCACATCCTCGACATCCGTCCCGGCTTTGTCGATACCGCCCTCTTGAACGACAACTTCCCCTACCCGATGCTCATGCATCCCGAAGCCGTCGCTCGCGACATTGTGCGTTCTATCAACAGACGACGCCACGTCCGCATCATCGATTGGCGCTATCGCTGCCTCACGTTCTTCTGGCGTCTGATACCACGTTGGGCATGGCGACGCTTCAAACTTTAAACCCGACTGACTATGAAACAACGACTGGAATCATTGGATGCTCTGCGAGGCTTTGATTTGTTCTGCCTTGTGGTGCTCGCCGATCTCATGGAGAAACTGTCGGAGGCGGTGGACCGTCCCTGGATGTCGACTATAATGACGTGCTTCACACATAAGACGTGGGAAGGCTTCTCGCCGTGGGACTTGGCGATGCCTTTGTTTATGTTCATGGCTGGTGTTGCCATCCCGTACTCCTTGGGCAAATATAAAGTGAATCCGGTACATGAGGGAGAGGGTGATGGTTCGTCCGCGCGTGCCGACCGCAAGCACTTGTACTGGCGACTGGGCAAGCGTGTTGTGCTGCTATGGATCTTCGGTATGATGGTGCAAGGCAACCTGCTGGCCCTCGACCCACATCGCATCTATCTCTTCACCAATACGCTGCAGGCCATCGCCGTTGGTTATCTGTTCAGCGCGCTCATCTATCTTCACTCAGGTTGGAAGGCGCAGATTGCTATTGGCATAGGCCTGCTGTTGGCGTTCTGGGCGGCGATGGAATGGATCACGTTCAACGGCTTCGGTGGTGGCGATTATACGCCTCATGGCAATCTGGCCGAAGGCATCGATAGCGTTGTGCTCGGGCGTTTCCGCGATACGGCTCAGGTGGTCGATGGTCAGGTCGTCGTGAGTGAGTGGTACACGTACACGTGGATTCTGAGCAGCTTGAACTTCGTCGTGACCGTGCTCTCGGGCGTACTGGCGGGTAAGGCCTTGAAGAGTTCGATGCCTTCGGGACGTAAAGTGCTGCTATTGTCGATTGCCGGCATCGTAATGGTGGCCTTAGGCTGGACGTGGGACCTCGTGCATCCGGTCATCAAGCACATCTGGACCAGCTCCATGGTGCTGGTCAGTAGTGGCTACTGTCTCCTGCTGATGGCGTTGTTTTACTGGTGGATTGACTGCCGAGGACACCGTCGGGGACTGACTTTCCTCAAGGTCTTTGGCATGAATAGCATCACGGCTTACGTAGTGAGCCATGTCGTCCGCTTCACGAGCGTCAGCAGGTCGCTCTTGTTCGGTCTGGAGCAATACGTAGGTGATTACTATGGTTTTGTCATCCAGCTGGGCAACGCCACCATCCTCTTCGTTATCCTTTACATCATGTATCGGAACAGGATCTTCTTACGCGTATAAGCGTGGGAAGCCTGCGAGGCGTTAGCTTGAACGAAAGGCGGGTAAAGGGGCAATAAATGGTTCTTTGAAACGTTATTCAATTAGATAAAAGCGCGTCAAGCAACATGAGAAGGTTTTTGCTCTTTTTCCTTACGATGTTTCTGCTGACCTCCAGCGCCGTAGCGCAGAAGACGGGGAAGGAGGAGCGGAAGGTGATGCTGCGTGGGCAGGTGTTTGACTCGTTCACACGCAACTATTTGGACAGCGCGATGGTCACGGTGATGACTACGGACAGCACAGTTATCGCTCGCGATACCATTTATACGAACCGCAGTGGCATACAGGTTTGGGGACAGGCCTATTTCATCAAAGTGCCAGCCCATCCGGCGCAGTTTGTCATCAAAGCCGAAGCCCCGGGCTATGCCACAGCTTACGTTGATTATGAACTGAAACGCTTGGGACGCCGCACGACTTTTTATGTGCCTGGCATCTATATGAAGAAGACTGCGCGCGACGTGGCGATGGAGACGGAAATGAAGGAGTTTGTTGTCAAGGCTTCGAAGGTGCAGCTGGTGTGGCGAGGCGACACGATGGTGTATGATGCCACGGCCTTCAACCTGCCCGAAGGGTCGATGCTGGACGACCTCATCCGTCAGCTGCCAGGCGTGCAGCTGAAAGAGAACGGCGAGATCACGGTAAACGGCGAGAAGATCGACTACCTGACGCTCAACGGCAAGGACTTCTTCAAAGGCAACAACAAGATGATGCTGGACAACCTGCCGTACTTCACCGTGAAGGACGTGCTGGTGTTCCATAAGAGGACGCGCAAGAGCGAGTATCTGGGCTACGACGCGGAGAAGAAGGACCACGTCATGGACGTGCGCCTGAAACGCGAATATGCCAAGGGATATATTGCGAATGTGGAAGGTGCCGTGGGTACTCACGAGAGGTGGTTGGCACGCGCCTTCGGATTGCGCTACACGGATAATGCCCGCGTGACACTTATGGGCAATGCCAACAACGTGAACGAGGACCGTCGTCCGGGCAGCAACGGCGACTGGACGCCCACGAACCAGCCCTTGGGACTCAAGACGACTGAGATGCTGAATGCCGACTACCACTACGAACGGCAGGGCAAATGGACGGAGGAGGCCACCGTGGGCGTGGCGTGGAACAAAACGGAGAACGAGAGCCGTACGACGAGCACGACGTATATCCCGACGGGCAACGTGCATACGCGCAGCCGGAACGCATCGCAAAACAAAAGCTTCGCGGCTACCATCGGCAACAATTTCTATCTTACCGATCCGCTGTTCATGCAGATGAGTACGACTTTCAACACGAGTCCCACACGCTCGTGGGCCAACGGCCGCTCAGAGACGCTTACACGCGACTCGCTGACAAACAGCACGCTGACGGACGGCTACACGGACGGGCGCAGCTGGTCGATATCACATTCCATGATGCTCCTGAAGGGCTTGCCATGGGGCGATAACGTGCAACTGATGCTCGGCGGTGGCTACAACGAGAGCCGCAGCAACGGCTTTCAGCATTACAACCTCGACTACTACAGGCCCTCCTCTTCCGACCACCGCAACGAATACCGCCCAGACCGTAGCCGCAGCCACGAATGGCTGGCCGATCTCACATATAACTTGGCGCTGGGCAAGGGTTGGAATCTGGAGGTAGGCTACAGCCATTCGCAGGATTTCTCATCAGGCAGGAATCCGCTCTACCATCTGGACCGCGACACCACGTTCTCAGCCCTTGCGCCGTCATTGGGGGAGCTGCCCCTGCTGACTGCTGCGCTCCAGGACAGCCTGAACAGCCAATGGACGAGCCATTGGACACGCAACGACGCAGGCTCGCTGCAGTTGGGATATTCTATGTATAAGGACGGAGAGAGGTATGTGAACTTGTTTGTTCACCTTCCTCTCGTATATAAATATGAACGCGAACGTTATACGCGCTATCCCATCGACACCACGGTGGTGCAGAAGAACGTGATGTTAAATACGAATCTTTTTTTCACCTATCATGACCTTCGCCACCACAACTCATGGGATTGCAGCTACCAGCAAAGCTCAATGACACCCTCGATCACCGACCTCATCGGCTACTGCGACGCGAGCAACCCACTGAGCGTGCGCCTCGGCAACCCCGACCTGCACAGCTCACACCGGCATGTCGTGCGAGCGGGCTACGGCCACAGCGTGCCTCGCTTGGAGCAGAACCTCAGCCTCTCTACGGCTTACGACGTGACCATCGGGCAGATCATGCAGACGTACAACTACGACAGCCAGACGGGAGCCTACACGTATAAGCCGAAGAACGTGAACGGCAACTGGTGGTGGGAAGGCTCGGTGAACTTTACCACAGCACTTGACAGCGCCAAGCACTGGCGGCTGACGAACGAGGTGCGCGTGTTTCGTCACAATGTGGCATACGCTGCGGGCGGCGTGGAAACAACGACACGTCGCGTGAATGTGCGCGAGCGGTTCGGGCTGAGGTATAAGCTGAACGAGCGTTTTGACGTGGAGCCTACGGCGAACTTGGAATGGGAGCGGGCGTGGAGTCCATTGGAGACCTATCAGACCACGAATATCTGGGACATCAGCTATGGCGTGAACCTGCACTGGCGGCTGCCGTGGGAGCTGCACCTGAGCACCGACCTGCGCGAATACCATCGTCGCGGCTTCGCCGACCCGTCGCTGAACACGAACCACCTGATCTGGAACGCCGAGCTCTCCCGCAGCTTCCTGAAAGGGCAGCTGACGGCGAAACTCGTGGGCTACGACATGCTCGGCCAGATCTCTCACACGTCGTGGAGCGTAGGCAGCGAAGGCATCAGCAGCACTTGGCAGCGCGGCATCCCATCATACGTGATGGCACACCTCGCGTGGAAGTTCACACGCAAGTCGAAGAAGGAGTGAAGGCGATGGTTTAAGGTGTTAAATTCGCACAAAAAGGTGGACAACGATGACTTTTTTACAGCGCCAGCAGCTGTTCGCCGTGGGTCTTCGTCTTGATCTGTTTGCCCGCGATGATGTCCTCGATGACACCTTCTTCATTGATGATGAAGGTCGTGCGGACGGTGCCGAAGTACTTGCGGCCGTACATCGACTTCTCGGCCCATACGCCCATCTGCTCGACTAACGTGTGCTCGGTGTCGGCGATGAGGGGGAAGGGCAGGTCGTGCTTCGCCTTGAACTTCTGATGGCTGGCGGCGCTGTCCACGCTGACACCTACGACGGCATAGCCTTTCTTGCGCAGTTCGCTGTAGTTGTCGCGCAAGCTGCAAGCCTCTGCCGTGCAGCCGCTGGTGTTGTCCTTTGGGTAGAAGTACAGGACCAGTTTCTGTCCTTTGAACTGACTGAGGCGAACCTCCTGTTCGTCCTCGTTGATGCCCAACAGCTCGGGCGCTTGGTCTCCGATTTGCATAGTGATAGGAATGTGTTAGGTTAGACACTCGGCTGCAAAGATAGGCAAAAGTTTGGCTTCGCGTGCGTGCAGGTGCTAATAAAAGTGACGTTGTGGCAAAAAAAGTGGCTCATTGTGCTCCAACTCCGTCAAAATCGTGTAACTTTGTGGCCGAGAACGTATGTTAAACTTACCATAACCCGCTTAACCATGCATAACAAGAGATCCTTGCTTTTCTGTGCAGCCTTGCTGCTCCAGTTCATCCTCTCCTCGATTTCGCTCGGAGGGGCCTTCTCGACTTCGTTCGGAGGGGCTTGGGCCGCCTCCAGACTCTTCAATAAGGGTAAGAGTGACTACCGTATCGTGCTGGCCGCAGGCGCATCGACGTCCGAGCAGACGGCGGCTCGCGAACTACAGAGCTACCTTAAGCAGATCAGTGGCGCCGAACTGCCTATCGTAGAAGCCAATGACGACTGTGGACGTCACTTCATTTACGTAGGTTACGACACCCGCGTGAAGGCCGTCACAGGCGCTCCCGTCCCCGCTGCCGATGACGAGGCGTTCACCTACGAGACTATCGACGGCAACCTCTACGTCTATGGCGGTCGCGAGCGAGGCACGATGTATGGCGTCTTCTCGTTCCTTGAGCAGCAGTTAGGCGTGCTATGGCTGATGCCTGACTGCACTTTCGTCCCTCAGCGAACGACCTACCGCATGCCCGACCTGCATGTCCATGAGGCGCCTGCCATTCATTATCGTTATGTGCAGTACCGTCATGTCTTGGACGATGCCTGGTGTGCACACAACAAGAACAACACGCTCTGGGCACCCCGTCGCAATGACTACGGAGGCATCGGAGCTTATTGGAACTGTCACACCTGCGAGCAGTTCGTGCCTGCCGAGACCTATTTCGAGACTCATCCCGAATACTTTGCCTTGCGCGACGGCAAGCGTATCTCCAACGGCCAGCTCTGCCTGACCAATCCCGACGTGCTGCGCATCTGCACCGACGAGATCTTGAAGGCTATGGATGTCTATCCCGACTGCTGGGTCTACAGCATGTCGCAGAGCGACAACCGCCGCTACTGCGAGTGCGAGAACTGTACGGCCATTGCCGAGCGCTATCAGGCGCAGTCGGGACTCATGCTTTGGTTCGTCAATCAGGTGGCGGCAGCTGCGAAGGAGGTCCATCCCGACAAGTACGTCGGCACCTTCGCCTATCAGTACACGCGCAAGGCACCTGTGGGCATACGTCCTGCCGACAACGTCGTCATCCGCCTCTGCAGCATCGAGTGTTGCTTCGCCCATGCCCTCGATGAGTGCGAGCACAACCGCTCGTTCATGGCCGACCTGCGCGACTGGCAGCAACTGACCTCTCATCTCTACATCTGGGACTACGTGGTCAACTTCGCCCAATACCACGCGCCCTTCCCCAACCTGCAGGTGCTGGCACGCAACATCCGCGTCTTCCGCGACCATCATGTCGTGGGCATACAGGAGGAGGCGCAGTACCAGACGCCGGGCGGTGAGTTTGCCGAGCTGAAAGCCTGGCTGCTGGCCCATCTGCTGTGGAACCCCGAGCAGGAGACACAGCCGCTCATCAATGCGTTCGTCCGTGCCTACTATGGCGCTGCTGCCGACGCCGTGCTGCGTTACATCGAGCTCTGCCGTCAGCTCATCAAGCCCGAGACCGTTATGGGTATCTACATCCGTCATGGCGATGCGCTCTACACCGACGAGTTCATATCCTCGTCACGCCGCATGCTCGACGATGCGCGTCAACTAGTGGTGGGCGACTCCGTCCTCGTCAGCCGCATCGACCGCGTACGCCTGCAGCCCATGTACCTCCATCTGATGCGTTCGCCCGAGGCTGCTAAGGCCGACGGCACCACCGACGAGTACATACGCCTCATCCGCCAGAATGGTTACAAGGCCAACGAATGGGAAGCTGTAGAGACTTTTATCCGCAAGATCCAGCGGTGACGTTGCTCGCTATAAACTAAGGCCATATCAGACAAGGGCAAGTTGACTAGTCGGAAAGGCAAAGCCGAATGCTCGAATGGCTCTACGCGACCAGTTCCTGCGGGTTGTCTCATCGGTGAGACAACCCAGTCTCATTAATGAGACGAGGCGCCACGAATAGACGTAGAGCCTGTAACGAACGGACGTAAAGCCTGTAGCGAAAATATGCTTACTCGCTAGCGTGTAGTTGAACGAAAGTGACTCTATGCGAGAACTACTGAACGGTCGGATATGTTAAAATGGCCGTTAATAAAGTTTAAATTCGTCACCTATCACCCTATCTATCACCCTATCTTTCACCGCACACGACTTTGAAGGTCAATGACTTAAATGCGAAGGTGACGGCGTGACAGATAAATTGGCCATTTTTCATAGGAAAAATAAAAATAATAGGTTGCTTTATGCGATTAGACCCCGACGAAGCTTAGTCTGTTTTCAACGAAGAGACGCAGAGTACTTGAGGGTAGGAAATGCCCTGAAATATCTCTACGCCTCTTGGGTATCATCAGCATGAGTGCTTCGATGGGGTCTAATGGTTTATCCCTGCCTTCGTTTATTTCACACGCAGGTAAGTTCGGAGCGCTTTCACGTAGTTCTCGAAAGCAGTGTGCCCCTCGGCGGTGATGCGGCAGATGGTACAAGGCTTTTTGCCCTTGAAAGTCTTCTCCACCTCGATATAGCCTGCCGTGGAGAGTTTGTCGATCTGCACGCTCAGATTGCCCGCCGTGGCGCCTGTCTGCTCTTTAATATAGGAGAACTCAGCTTCCTCCGAGGCGATGAGCAGCGACATGACGGCTAATCGCAACTCGGAGTGAAGCAGTGGATCTAATGGCTTGAAGTTCATAGGCTCTTTCGTTTAAGCATGTAGCCAGGTAGGGCAAGTCCGAAGAAGGCAAACAGGAGGAAGGTGAGACAAGGTAGGATGGGTGCACGGATGCATAAATTGGCGGGTGATGCTCCAGCCAGAAACATGAATAGTGTTTTGCCGATGCCCAGCCATTCCCAAAGGAACGTCCCTATGCCAGCAATAACGCCGAAAGCCACCAGCCAGCGGCTGTGGAGGATATGCCCTGTGATGGTCACCGTCATGCCCATGAGCAGTACGATGACGGGCGTTACTCTGATTTGTAAATGGATTAAGGCACCGGGCTCGGAAAGTCTTGCTGCTACATAGTTCCAAATTAGGCTGATGAAAAAGAATAGGAGCGTGAAGGTGGCAAAGGTCCACCATGTCTTGCCGACCAACGAGCCGATGAGGCTCACGGGCGCGTGCTCGCGTTCCTTATTATTCTTTTGTGCCATCCAGATGACCAGTGGAAGGACGAACCAGAGTAGGTGCCCGAGTGACGATTCCGTCAGGTAGATGGTCAGGGCAATGACGATGGACATCGCCATCATGCTGAGGCCCGCTACGTAGAGCGCCTGTCCTGTACTCTTCGAAACGGCCTTGCGGCTCTGTTCGATCTGCTGAGTGATGATTTCCAAGCTGCGTTCTGCAGTGAGTTCGTTGTTCTCGATTGTTTCCATTTTCGTTGTCGTTGTGATGGGGGGGCGGGAATGGCTTCTGCTACGCTTAGTTCGAAACCTCTCCCCCACCCCTTTTGGGTGAATAATCCTGTTAGTTTTGTCTTCATCGCCCTCCTGCAGAAAGGGTGAATCAGACGGTTTGTGTTCGAACGACGTTGCAAAGGTAATATAGTTTATAATATAAACCAAATTATTTTGCAAATATTTTCATTATGAGCAGCTTTTTCTTGTTTCGAAGGCAGAAATATGGGGAGATTTAGAGTGGAAAGTGAAGGCAATATAGTGAAAAGTGAAAAATGAAAAGTGAAAAATACAAATTACCTTTCATATCCAGAGAGTAATTCTTATTTTTCATTTTTCACTTTTCATTTTTCACTTTTCACTAATATCACTTCAGTATTCCCGTCTCTGTGTCGCTATGGTTCATTGTACGCTCGATGTCGCGGTACTGGCGACCATGGTTTAGTCGGATGGCGATTTTCAGGTTAATCATATTGCCGTAGTCCCGCTGTCGCTGGGTGATTTCCTTGTGAATGTAGCGACTGAGTATCTCGGTTTTGTTCGTCATTGGGTGGCTGGCGAAGAGGTGTTGGGCAAATAGGGAGCAGGTGACAGAGGGGCTGATGCGGTAGGAGGCGGTCAGATACCAGGCAGGTGCTCCATAACCGCGGTGTTCGCCTTCCATGAAGTGCCAGCCGTTGTCGGCATAGCCGCTTAGCGTCCATCGGCCTAAATAAGCTTGCACGCTGGCGCCGCCATTGAAGGCCGAGTACGTGTGTGTGTAGTCCTCGCCACGGTTGTAGAAACGGTAAAGGCCGCCGTAGACCGAGATGGAAAGCCGTTCGGGGACGACCTGCCATTGGTTGTAGCTTTGGACGTAGAAGAGGTTGCAACGGTTGTCAGCGTTCGATTGCGACTGAAAGAAATGATCGTCCACTCGCGTGTACTTTTCCAAGTTGCAGTTGGCGTGGAGACGAGCGTAACCTTGCAGGTCGGCGGTCAGTCGCGGCGTGGTATAGGTGAGGTGCAGGTCGTGGCTGGTGACACGATTGGGGTGCAGACGTGGGTTGCCTACAAGGGTCTCCATTCCGTTCGTCTTGATACTGACGTTGCTGACGAGGGCTATCTGCGAGACGTGCTGTGCGACCTCGAAGCTGTAGCGCAAGCGCAGGCGGTCGGTGAAGGCATAGCCGATGTTGAATTTGGGTCGGAAGAGCCAGAAATCATGGCTCGTGGTGCCTTGGCTGTAGTGTCGCTGGCTAGTGCCGAGTCCTGCCATGTAGGTCAGTTTGCGCAGCTGCCCCTGTAGTTGTCCGAAGAGGTATGTACCAGAGGTGTGGAGGTCGTTGGTGGCCTTGGTGTCACCCTCGTAGACGTTGTGATTGCGACTCAGGCTGAATTGAATGCCCGTTGAGAGCGTGAAGGGCCGCAGTCGGTTCTCGTAGATGGCTTCGCTCCAGAGCGAACGTGTGCGCCCGTCGGTGTTGTAAGCATAGCTCGAGCCTTCGTTGTTCTCGACGTCGCTCTCCGAATGGATATAAGTGCCTACAAGGTTGGCTGTCAACGATTGATGGTGGCGGTAATCCTGATGGTAGTAGAGGTCCATCGATGGCGAGACGGAGTTGGAGGACGTGTGATTCGTAAACACCTCATCGTCCACCACCATCGTCCGTTCTGAACGTGATGGGCGCAGATGGCTATTGACAGATAGGCGGGCTTGCAGTACGTAATTGCTGTCGCTGAGGCTGTAGGCGAGTTGTCCGTTGTGGCCGAGGCTGCGGCTACCTCCCTCCATCAGGCGGCGGTGTATCTGCTGGGTTTCGCCTGACTCCAGTTGGTAGGTGGCCCGTTCGTCGTACTCCTCACCTGTGAAGCGGTGGTAGTCCAGTCCGTAGGTCAATGCCCATTCGCTCGGACCGCGGTTCACGCGAGCATACACCGTCTCGTCGCCAATGGCTGTGGTCAGCGCATTCGTCAATGACGAGCCGACGACGTAGCCACTATCGGGCTTGCGTACCTTAATATTAATGACGTAGGCGATGCCTTCGCCATAGCGCAAGCCGGGGTTGTCGATGTACTCCACCCGTTGCACGCCTTGCATGTCCAGCGCCAACAGGTCTTCTTTCGTCGCTACGACGTCGTTGATGCGCACCTGTACGCTACCGAGGTTGGTCAGGGCGGTGATGCTGCTCAGTGCCTCGTCCACGCGGATGCGGGGCATGGCGAGCTTCGACAGCAGCGAGTAGCCGTCGGTGGCGTTTTCCAGTTGTTGCCTAGTGGGATAGACCCACATCCCATCAGCTTTCTGTACCGTACGTGCAGCCTTGACGGTCACTTCGCTCATCGTTGTGCTGGGCTCCTGAGCCATCGCTGCCGCTGAGCAGACCGCGATGATAGTCGATAGAATCAGTCTTTTCATTGTGCGTCCTTCGTTTTTTGCGGCAAAGGTACGCACGAATTGCCTTTCGCTCCAAATCTTCTTGCTGACATTTGTCTGACATTTGCCTGACAAAGGCCTGAAAGCCTGATAATAGCCCGCTATTGCCCGCCAATCACTTTTTCCCGTTTTCATCTGGGGGGCCATTTTCGCTTTCTCGTACCGTTCTTTTTTGCGGATTTATCCGCGAGTCACGAGTCTCCTCCCCATTTCATTCAGCGCAACAAACCGATACCGCTGCGATGTCACAGGGACGGCTGTATAGCTGAAGTGCTTGGCTTCAGCCTTCTGCCGAAGCGCCTCTTCTACTGCCGCTTGGATGGCTGGCATGGTGAACGCGCACTCGTGCGGCTCCATCAGCAGCAACCTCCCCTTGGAGCAAGCATCGAAATAGACCCCTCCCGGCTTATAATAGCGCTCGTGAGGAGAGCCTGCAGCAGGAAAACCATCGCTCAGCAACACGATCAACGGAAATCCCTTCTCCCTGACCGCGCGAGCGATGACCCGCTCACCGCGACTGATGGTGGCCGTGTAGGTCACTGCGCCATTGCTCGCTGCCGTCAAAACTTCGCTTAGGCGGTTCTGCACCTGATCCTCGCTGGCACTGCGAGACATCTCTACCAGTTGGCGGTCGGGCCAATCCAGCAAGAAATGGTTTCCTAAGGATGTGAAGAGCAACCCACACGTCTCTGTCTGTCGATGCTGGCAAAAGAGATCTGGGTGTTGCTTACGCAGCCATGCACGCTCGGCGTTGGCCTTCACATATTCAATCATGGCATGAAGCTGCCCTTTCTGGGTGAGCACCCTGTAATGCGGTGGACCGTCATATAGGTTCTCGGTGAAGCCTAACGTGCGTGCTTCTTCTTTGCACCCTTGCATATATCCACGCAGTACCTCTTTGATGCTACGCGACATCGAGCGGGTCACCTGGAGCACGATGTGATGATGGTCGGGCATCACCTTGTCCGCGAGAATCTTCATTTCAGGGCAGAGTTCAAGTAGGCGCTGTTGCTGGCGGATGAGTGCCCAACCAATTGCAGACTTCTCCACCACTGCCTCTGTGCCATTGTGGACAAGCGTGCCAAACAGGGGGCGGCGGGCATTGGCGACCATGGTGACATGCACGATACATGGCTTTCGCCATGCACCGGGCTGCATCCACGTGGAGGGTTCGTGGAGAGAGGATGAGGGGGTGTTGGTGGGCACGATTGAGGGGGGGATGGGATAAGGGCGGAAATGGAATTTCCGCTTAAAGGACGGGACGGTTGTTGGCGGGGTAAGGGACGGGTTGAAAGGAAATACTTAAGGGCTAAGTAAAGTATGAATGTGTATCTTTGCCCCTATGTGGCCTAATGCAGGGGCGTGAGCGGGTAGATAATGTTGACGATGAGCAGGTTGGACATAAGGATGATGAGGTCCATTGGCAGACCAATGCGTGCGAAGTCGCTGAAGCGGTAGCCGCCAGGGCCATAGACCAGCATGTGTGTAGGCGAGCCTATGGGAGTGGCGAAGCTGCTGCTGACGCTGATCATCAGTGCTATCAAGAAGGTGATGGGTTGGTAGCCCAAATGTTCGGCTGCTTGGTACATGATGGGGAAAAACATGGCGCCGGCAGCGGTGTTTGAGATGAACTCGGTTGTGATGTTAGCGACGAGACAGATAGCAGCCATGACGATGATGGGGTTGGTGCCGCAGACGTCGAGGATGCCGAATGCCAGCCGCTCAGCGATGCCAGTGGTCTGTATAGCCGTTCCGAGGACGACGGAGCCGGCAAAGACCATCAGTATCTCCCAGTTGATGGCCTTCATGGCTTGGTCGGGGCTACAGCAGCGACAGATGAGCATGGCCATGGCGGCAAGGATGGCGCATTGCAGCAGCGGCAGTATGCCCAGCGCAGACAGCACCACCATAGAGAGCATGATGGCAGTGGAGACAAGTGTCTTTGAACCTATGTTGGGCACCTGAGGCGAATCGAAGAATTGTATCTGTGAAGAGAGCCGGTCGGTGACAGGAGCATGTCGGCGTGAGCACTGGAGCAGGAGCGTGTCGCCCGCCTGTAGCACCACTTGCCGCGGTGACTGGTGTAGGCGCTCGCCCCGACGTGACACAGCCACGAGGATGACATCATTGTCGTGTTCGAAGTCGGTGTCGCTAATGGTATTGCCGATGAGGGTGCTGCCGAAGTTGACATAGGCCGTGCGCAGTTGACCATTGCTGTCGACCTCGTCAGTCGTGAAGATGGGGTGGTCGGCGCTGACCAGTCCATGCGTCTTGCGGAGGTCCAGAAGCTCGTCGATCTGTCCAGCAAAGATGAGGCGGTCGCCGCCCATGATGGGTTCGTCATCATAGGCTGAAAGGGTGACATCATCGAAGTGGGCAATCTGGATGAGGCTGCCTCCACGAACCCTGTTGAGTCCTGCCTCGGCTACGGTCTGGCCAATGTAGGCATTGTCGGCTGGCACCAACAGTTCCACTGTGTACTCTGACGTGGACTCGAAGGCCGACTCGGGCGCCTTGCGGTTGGGTAGCAGGCGTTGTAGGAGGATGATGACGAGCACGCCGACGCAGAGGCAGAAGAGGCCTGGCAACGTCGTGGCCAGCACGTTCATGGCGTGTCCCGTCTGCTGCTCGTAGAGCCCCGAGATAATCAGGTTGGGAGGTGTACCGATGAGCGTGCAGACACCGCCCATGCCTGCAGCATAACTGAGCGGGATGAGCAGTTTGGAGGGGGAGACACCCAGCTTCTTGGACCACATCTTGACGATGCCAACGAACATAGCCACCACCGTAGTATTGCTGAGGAAGGAGCTCAGCGCAGCTACGGGAAGCATCAACCGAAGGACAGCTTTGGCATAAGTGGCGGGCTGCCCCAGCAGTCGTTTGACCATCCACTGTAGGACGCCGGTATGGGTGAGCCCTGCCACGACGACGAAGAGTACGCCGATGACGACCACCGACGATGAGCTGAAGCCCGAGAAGGCCTCGTCGGCACTAAGGACGCCTGTGAGATAGAGCACGCCGATGGCGGCGAGGAAAACAAGGTCTGTGCGCAGTTTGGTGAAAAGAAGGGTGGCGAACATGGCCACGACGGTAACGATGGTAACCCAAGCGTAGAGGTTGAGTCCAGCGAAGATGATGCTGTCCATGATTTGTAGTGGAGGAAGAATTTATAATGGTTGTTGTTGGTGTCTGGTTCGGGTGAAGGGGTGCAGGTGCGATGGAGTATGCGCGTCAGAACTCATAGCCGAGGTTCACGTAGAAGTATGGTTTCTTGGTGCGGGTGCTGTAGCCGAGTGAGGCTCCGATGGGACCGAACATGGTGTTGTAGGCGTAGGCCGCTTGTACACCGAAGAGAGTCTTGTTGTTGAAGAGGTCCTTGGTGGTATCAGCTTGCTGGGCAGCAGCAACGCGCAGGAGGACGTAGTTGTTGGTGGCAATGCGTTGTTGGGCTTGCAGTTGTGTGGCCACGAACTGACGGCCGACATACTCGATGTTGCCAATGCCGGCGAAGGGCATCTGCTGCTCGATGTAGTGGTTGAACCAGTCGCCGCCGATGGTGTTGCCGAAAATGGGCGGGAAGACTTTGCCGAAGAGGAGGCGACCGTAGACCATAGGCTGCAGGGTGAATCGTCTGCCGAAGGTGAATGACATGCGCCAGTCGGCACTCACCTCGTTCACGCCGGCTTTCTTGTCTATAACCGCGCCATCGTCATCGCGGAGGTTAAGACGGGTGAAGTCATTGGTCACATAGGCATACTCGGCATGGAAGCGTGCGCCGTGTGTGGGGAAGTACCAGTTGTCTTCGCTGTTGTAGCTGAGGCGGGCACGGTAGCTGACGAAGTGTTCGTTCTTGAGCGTAACCTTTCTGGATGTTTCGGAGCCGAGATTGTTGCGGTAGTGCATGAAGTCCCATCGGAGGCCGAGCTGCAGGTTGAAGTGGCGTAGGTCGAAATTGATGGGGATGAACTCACCCTGGAATTGGTTGTAGCGGATGTTGTAGGAACGCTTGCCCTCCATGTAGATGTCGATGTCGTTGCGGTGGAAGGCGTAAGTGAGCGTGGGACGGGTAAAGCTACGGGGATGTATGGTGAGGTCTCCGCGTGCCATCAGGCGCTTACCCAGTCGCAGCGTGATGTCGGTACCGATGGGGACGGCAGTCTTCAGTGGGATGTCGAGGCCCAGTTGTACGGCGGCGTACTCCTCGGTGTCGTAGCGGAAGCCGGCATGCAGTTGCGCCGACTTGCGGTTGCCTGCCGAGAGGACGACGCGCACGCCATCGCCATCAGTAAGGAGTTGGCATTCAGCTGTCTGGTAGAAGAGGTCTACACGCATGGACGTGGTGAGTTGCTGTTCGAATGTGGCGTCGATGCTGTCGGTCGTGTTGAGGTGGAACTTCTGCCGTAAGAAGCGTTCGTCCTGCGGTGTCATATTGACGAAGGAGAAGGAGGTGACGTGACGGCGCTCGGTCAGCACTTGTGGGCGAAGGGGGTGGAAGATGGTGGGACGGAAGGCGTCGTCGATGCCGATGCGCTGTTTGAGAGCGATGATTTCATCCCAGTGGCGCAAGGCCTCCTCTTCGCCTCGGCGTATGAGCGTATCGATGGCTGCCTGTGTGAAACTGGCAGCATTGTAACCCTTGGTGTCGACGGCCATGTGCAAGTCGGTCATGGCGAGGTTCTCGTCGAGTTTGTTCTTGCAGTTAACGTCGATGATTTGGCTGAGGATACTCATTGTGCCGCCCAAATCGTCAGCGGACTTAGGCGGTCCCTGCACAGTGACACCGATGACAATGTCGGCTCCCATCTCACGGGCGATGTCTACGGGATAGTTGTTTTTCAGTCCGCCGTCCACGAGCACCATGTCGCCCATCCTCACCGGCGAGAAGGCGGCGGGGATGGACATTGAGGCGCGCATAGCCTGTGGCAGGCGTCCGCTATGGAAGTCGACCTCGGAGTTGTCGATGATGTTTGTGGCGACGCAGGCGAAGGGAATGCGAAGGTCGCGTGAGAAGTCGAGCGAGTCGTTGTAGCCCGTGCAGAGTTGCTGGAACAACTCGGATAGGTTTTTGCCCTTGATGAGGCCTCCGGCCTGCATATCCTTCTTGTTCTTGCCGATAGTCAGTCCCGTGGTGAAGACGTAGGTGTTCTGCTTGCGTCGGTCGCTGAGGCTCTGGCGGCTCATGTCTTCCTTATCGGAGATGACATAGCTCCAGTCCTGCACGCGCACCATCGAGTCGAGTGCGGTGGCATTGTAGCCGATGGCATAGAGGCCGCCGATGATGCTGCCCATTGATGTACCCGTGATGATGTCGACAGGAATACCTGCACGCTCCAGAACTTTCAGTGCGCCGATGTGGGCCATGCCCTTGGCGCCGCCGCCGCTCAACACTACGGCAACGCGTTTGCGGCCAACGGACGTGCTGTCCGTTTGGGCGTTTACAGTGGCGAACATCCATAAAGCCACTGCGATGAACAAGAGTCTTCTCATAATGATGGTCGTGTATAATCTGATTCGCTTGCTCATGACGTAGGCATCCGTCGATGAGAATCGTATCATTGTGGGTGCAAAAATAGGAATAAATATGATAAGTTGGTTGCGAAAGAGTCTATTTTTCGCGTAGAAGGACTTCATTGAAACATGTGTCGAAGTATTTGGCACAGGATGATAAGCGATTCACGTGAGTTTTTCATTACTTTGCAGCCATGATTAACGTACGAAAACGTTAACGAAAACATAAACGATAAATGAAAATAGTATGAGACGGACCTTTTTATTCCTTTTTACCTGTTATGCCATCACGATGATGGCGCAGCAGTCGCCTAATGGCCTTCTGGCGGTGGAGCCAAGAGGGCAGATGCTGGCGGTGAGTTTTCGGCAACAGCCTGTGATTGAGGTTGAGACCGCCGTAGATGTATCAGCACTCAGTCGGTGTGAGCCTAAACATATCATGGCCGACTACGAGATGTTGTCGGGCAAACGAAGGCATTGCACCAATGAGGCCAATGAGTACCGTTGCGGCCCGCTGGTGTTGCGCGTATATAACGATGGGATCGCATTCCGCTTTGAGTGTCAAGGTATTGGCGATGAGGCGTTGACGAGTTATCGCATCGCTGAGGGTACGCGCCGATGGATGCAGCAGTGGTCCGAGGCTTACGAGGGTTTCTATCCGCTCAGCACCACGGCCAAGGTGCGACCTGTGCCCAGCTTCAGCGGCACCTTCAAGTCGGCCGAGGGCTTTTGCAATCGATGGGCCTATCCTGCTCTGTTGGAACCAACCGATGGCGTCTTTGCTCTTATCACCGAAGCGAATATCGAGCGCGGGCAGAGTGCATCCTGTTTGTACAACGATGGTGAGCAGTTCCGTGTCGTTGAGGACAAGCGCGAGAATCAAGGCAAGAAAGGCGACGAGCATACGCCATGGCGGGTGGTCATCGTCGGTACTTTGGCCGACGTTGTACAGTCGACACTCGTAACCGATGTCGCCGAGCCCTGTCAGTTGGACGACTTCAGTTGGATCAAACCGGGTGTTGTCTCATGGGTCTATTGGGCCTACAACCATGGTTCCAATGACTATAATATCATCAAGCGATATGTGGATATGGCAGCCACTTTGCACTTGCCCTACGTGCTCATTGATGCCGAATGGGACGAGATGCGTGATGGCAAAACCATCGAGGATGCCCTCGCCTATGCCCGTGAGAAAGGTGTCAAGCCGATGATTTGGTACAACTCCAGTGTAGGATGGATTGATGGCGCGCCCGGACCTAAGTTCCGATTGAACAAGGCCGAAGATCGCGAGCGCGAGTTTGCTTGGTGCGAGCGGCTGGGCGTGGCTGGCGTGAAGGTTGATTTCTTCTCAGGCGACAACCAGAGGAATATGGACTATTGCCTTGACCTTATGGCTTGCGCTGCACGCCACCACCTTCTGATCAACTTCCACGGCGCCACCATCCCTCGTGGTTGGCAGCGCACGTGGCCTAACCTGCTCTCTACCGAGGCCGTCTATGGTGCCGAGTGGTACAATAATGTCGGTACCTTCACCACCAAGGCCGCTTCTCACAATGCTACCCTACCCTTTACGCGCAACGTTGTTGGTCCGATGGATTATACGCCCTGCGCTTTCACCGACTCGCAGCATCCGCATATCACGACTCATGCCCACGAATTGGCGCTGACAGTTCTTTTCGAGAGCGGTTTGCAACATTTGGCCGACCGTCCCGAAAGCTTCCTGTCACAGCCGCAGGCCGTGCAAGAGTTCCTCGGCCAACTCCCTGCTGCTTGGGACGAGACGCGCTATGTGAGCGGCTATCCTGGCCAAAGTGCTGTGCTGGCCCGCCGAAGGGGCTCTACTTGGTTCGTTGCGGGAATCAATGGTACGGACGAGAACGCGACGCTTGGTTGCGACCTCAGTTTCATCGGTCGTTACAAGCGTGCCACGCTGTTTGCTGATAGTGGTGATGCCAGTTCGCCGTGGTTGATCAAGCGGCAGAAGAGGCTGCCCGCCACGATTGCGTGTCAGCCCCGCGGCGGTTTTGTCTGTGTTATACAGAAATAGAAAGAACCCTTGTTTGTTTCGAGGTCAGCAGGTTCAGTCCGACATGCTGATCTCGTTACTTTGCATCAGCAACCACTCCATGAGCTCAAGGTCCATGGCAGCTTCGCCTTGCAGGAGATAGTCGTTTTTGCGTTCGCGTAAGGTGGCGAGAAGTTGGCGGGCTCCGGCGGGGTCGTCCTCAAGTAACAATGTAGTGGCCGCGAGGATGCGTTGCTTGCTGCTTTGGGTTTTCGCATATTGGCTAACATAGGTCATGAGGTCATCATTCCAGTAGGTACGCGCTTCATCGATTCGCCCAGTTGCCAGGCAGACGAAGACCATCTCGGTTGTCAGTTCTTTCTCGAAGAGACCGAGCAGTTGTTGGCGATGGGCCATAGCGTCGGAGAGCAACTGATAGGCGGCATCCCAATCGTGTTGGCTCTCGAAATGAGCTACTGCTATCATCTGCCAATTAGCTTGAAGGCCGTCAGACCAATCTGTCGGCGCGACTGTAGATGGCTGTGGAAACCACTCTGTAGGCAGCTCCTTGGGTTGAGTGCCCGATTGGACAAGCGCATTGGCTTCGAGCAAGCGGTAGAGCAACTGTTTGTCGGCAGGACGTCTTTCGAGGTGGAGTAAGTTGTAGCCGTCGTTTCCTATGCCACCCATGCGCAATGGTATGCCGTTTGTCAGGACTATGATGATGTTGATAATGAACATGATCAGGCAAAACAACTCCAAAGCTTCAGTGAAGCGGCTTCCATCAGTTGGCGTGTAATAGTACAACACAAAGGCGATACACGCCGTGAGTAGGTTCATCAGTACGCCGCCGGCGTTGTACCATCGTGAGTTTATGTCAGTCACGGCGCATAGCGGTGGCCGCATAAGACACTGCCCACCCGTGCCACCAAGGGCAAAGCGTTTCAGGCGGTAGCGGCCGTCAGTCTTGATGAGCGTGAGGCTGAACACGCGAAACGAGACGAACCTGTAGCCCGTGAGCAAGCCGAAGATGAGGTGACCGCCTTCATGCACGACAATACTCAGTACGACCGCAACGATGGTGGATAGAATGGCTTCGGCGATAAGGATGAGCAGGTCCACAAAGTCTATCTGTGCGAATTTGTCGAGCAGTTGGCCCCAAGTGAGGTCTGTGAACAGCACAGCCACACCTCCGCCAATCAACAGACCGATGGCACAACTGATGAGGAATACAAGCAAGTATCGAATGATTTTCATATATGAATAAGGTACGTATCTACTTTTTCTAACTACTTTTCGGCGCAAAGATACGTTTTTTCAAGCTACTTCGGCTGAAATATCACTTATTTTTCTTGGTCAACTGAAAAGAAACCCCTACTTTTGCAGAAAATGAAATGTTCTTATGTGTCTGATATGATGCTCAACACGCTCACTCGCCTCAGTCGCACGCTGGCTTCCCATGCCTCATTGTTCGTCACGGCCATAGCCGTGCTTACCTTCTTCTGCCCCACCCTCTTCGACTGGGTGCGTGGTAATACGCAAACCGCTATCCTCGGCGTCATTATGCTGACGATGGGACTGACGCTAACCACTGACGACTTCCGCGTATTGGCACGTCGGCCGTTTGACATTCTGATAGGTGCCTGTGCGCAGTTTTTCATCATGCCCTGCGTGGCGTGGTTGTTGGTTCGAGTGTTCCATCTGGAACCCGCATTGGCACTTGGTATCCTGCTCGTAGGATGTTGTCCAGGTGGTGTCTCGAGTAATATCATGAGCTACCTATGTCATGGCGACGTAGCCTATTCCGTAGGCATGACCTGTGTCTCTACCCTACTCGCTCCTGTGATGACACCTCTGCTGATGCAGTATCTGGCTGGAGAGATTATTGAGATAGACGCCATCGGAATGTTCCTGAACATCCTCATCGTGACGATTATCCCTGTCGGTATCGGCTGTTTCCTGAACTACACCTTCTCTCATCGCAAGAGCTTCCCCATTCTGCAGTCCCTGATGCCCGGGCTGAGTGTCATCTGCTTGGCCTGCATTGTTGGTGGCGTCATCTCTACGGCCCATGATAATCTGGTAGCCCGCGGCCTCACCCTTTTCCTCTGGACCTTCGCCGTTGTCTTCTGCCACAACACTTTCGGCTATCTGCTGGGCTACGGAGTCGGCATCCTCGCCAAGTTCAATACCGCCAAGAAGCGCACCATCAGCATCGAAGTGGGTATGCAGAATGCCGGCCTTGCCACCGTCCTCGCCAGCACCTTCTTTGCGGCTCAACCCCTCTCCGTACTCCCCTGCGCCATCTCCTGCGCTTGGCACAGCATCAGCGGCACTATTCTCTCCTCCCTCTTCCTGCGTTGGGAACGGAGACATAACTCATAAAGGTAATATTTCCTTCAACAAAAACTGCATGTGGCTGAGCTTATTCAGTATTCTCTCAACATTATTTAGGATTGCTGACGGCGGTCTCTAGATGGTTGAATAATCAGAGGAATTAACTTTCGGAAGCTCCGCTTGCGTGGGAGTTCTTCGCAGAGCGAAGCGTCCCGTAGGGCCGAGCGAAGAAGTTCTTCATAACAACCGAAACTTGAATCAGAGGATTATTTGCCAGTTCCTATGATTGGTTCCTCCCCGTTTGCTTGCAAGCGACGGGGAGTTTTTAATGACAACATCTTTGGAGGCGATTGGACTAAGCCAGCAGCAGCGCCAGGGACTCCAGTAAGGCGTATAGGAAGATGTTGGCGGCGGTTTGGCCAAGGACTGCGTTCAAGGGACGTCCGTGGTGTAAGCGCTTCATACGCAGCCATGTGCGCGTATGCTGGATGAGGTAGAAAAGAGGGAGAAGAGTGAAAAGTGAAGAATAGGGGTTACTATTCATGGAAGAATAAACAGCGGGGATCAAAGGTAGCAGAACGGCGAGGACGCCGAGGGCGAGATACAGCCATTCGGCAAAACGCTCGCCGAGGAGGACGACGATGGTGCGCTTGCCCGCGGTGCGGTCCTGCTCGCGGTCGCGGTAGTTGTTGACGACGAGCAGGCAGTCCGTGGCAAGGCCCATGCCGATGGAAAGCAGGAAGACAGGCAGCGTGACCTCGCCCGTCTGGACGAAATAGGTGGCGCTGACGGGCACAAGACCGAAGAATAGCAGCACCAAGAGATCGCCTAAGCCGAGGCTAGCTAACAGCGTAGTATAGAGGAAACAAAAGACCACGCATGCTACGCCGATGGCGACCAGCCCCCATCCTCCCCATTGCACCAGCGGTAACCCTGCGAGGCAGGCGAGAGTGGTGGTGATGCCTATCCCCCACTCCATCGCTCGCTGCGTTATCCAACCTTCGCTGCAAGCACGCGGTGGCCCTAAGCGTGTCTCGCGGTCATCGCGCCCCTTCTTGAAGTCGAAGTAATCGTTGACGAAGTTTGCGTCTACTTGCATCAACAGGGCGAAGAGCAGACAGAGGAGCGCAGGCGTCCACATGAAAGCGTTGTCAACGGCATGTAAATCCCTCCAAGCCGCACTCAGCGCTACCATCACCGGTGCCGCTGCGCCCGTCAGTGTTTTGGGCCGAGCCGCCAACCACCAAGCGCGCAGGCTGTTGGTATTCACGGTCTTATCATCTTTCTTTTCTTTCATGATTCAGGTTCCTCTTGCTTCCTCGTTTTTAGCTTCCGCTGCCTAAGTTCATAAATCACGGATATTACGCTAATGACTACTCCTATCACGCCTATGAGGAGGGTGATGAGGTCAAAGTTTTCTTTGCAGAAAGTGATGAGTGAATCCATATTGGTTGGGCTTTTCTATGGTGCAAAGGTAGTGAAAATGTTGTAAAGGGATGCTTTTTTCCTGAAAATGATGAGAAATGGTTTGATGAAAGTGTATTTTTCCCGATAATTTCCATTTATTCGGAAATAAATCACGAACTTTGCGCTGCAAACCTACCATAATAACTTATATGAACACTTATTTCGTCTACCAAGACATGAAGAAACGCGTAATCAGGATGTTCCTGTTTATGTTGTGTTTAGGCTTTGTGCTGAATGCCCAAGCCTTTGAGCGTGTGACGATTTGGCCTAAGGGCAAGATGCCCGACGCTCAGCCGCATCAAATCGCTGCGATGACAGACGAGGTCGGCAGTCCAAAGTTCAAGGCCGACAAGCACCGAGTGGCTTACCTCGAGTGGTTCGACTCGCCTGCTGCCGATGTGAAGAATGGAGGCTGCATGATTCTGATTTCCGGGGGCAGCTATATGTGCTGCTGCGACGTAGGGCTCATCAAGTTGTGGCGCGAGCGTTTCACGGAACTGGGCTTCCAGTGCGTGAACTTCGTCTATCGCACACCTCGTCCCACGGGCTTGCCTGTCTATCAGACCGCTTGGGAGGACGGACAGCGTGCCGTTCGTATGGTGCGCAGCGAGGCCAAGAAGCGTGGTTTCGACCCCGAGAAGATAGGTGTCATCAGTATGTCGGCCGGTTCTCATCTGGCATTGCTGCTCGCCACCAGTTCCCAGACGCCTGCCTATGCGCCTGTAGACAAACTCGATGCCCTACCCTGTCACATCAATTGGGCACTCGTCAATGCACCAGCTTACGTGACCACGGATGGTGAGACGGGCACTCCTGCCACGCGTCAGGGTTACGGCACGGACGTCCGCCTCTCAGACGTCTTCAAGTTCGACGAAAAGACATGTCCCATCAGCCTTCAGCATGGAGGTAATGATGAATATACGCCCAATGGTTCTACGTTGATTTACCGTGAGTTGCGCAAGCGTAAGATTCCTGCCGAACTGCATCTCTATCCAGGCAAGGGACACGGCGCCTTCGGGTTGGAACGAACTGTGGAATTCATGCGACAGATGGGATTTCTTGGCCCTGTTGAGCCTGAGGTGGCTCTCATGGACGTATATGCTAACGACGATGCGCGCCGCGAGAAACTGACGGAGGACGTTTGGCCGGAGGGCAAGATGCCCGATGCGCAGGAGCATCAGTGCAAGCCGTATATTGAATGGCATTTCCCTAAGGAACTGAAGACCAAGGCTATCCAGATTATCTACTCGGGTGGCAGCTATGAGGGCAACGACCCTGATGGCTTCGAGGTGGCTCCGGCAAGGCGCTATCTGAACGAGCGAGGCATGACTGTCGTTACCATGAAGTATCGTACACCAAGGCCCAAAGGCCTCTCTAAGCATACCACCGCTTGGCAGGATCTGCAGCGCGCCATACGCATCGTCCGTAGCAAGGCCGCTGATTATGGCTTGGATCCCAATCAGATAGGCATTATGGGCAGCTCGGCTGGTGGTCATCTCACGTTGATGGGCGTCACTTCGTCCATGCATCGCGCTTACCTGCCAATTGATGACCTCGACAAACTGCCTTGCAACGTACAATGGGGCATCGGCATCTATCCGGCTTACGCCCTGACGGATGGCAGTAATGCACACAACATTACAGGTGGCAACGACGACTCAGCCGTACTTGTACCGGAGTTTAGTTTCGACCTCAAGACAGTACCCATGCTCTTCGTCCACGGCGATGCCGACGGCTGGGCAGCCATGAACTCCGTGAAGACATGGGAGAAGATGCGCAGCATGGGCATCCAGAGTGAGCTCCACACCCTGGCCACTCGCAACCACTGCTTCCAGCGTACCGCCTCTCCCGGCACGGGTAGCTATACCTATCTCGCACGCATAGGCGAGTTTCTAAAGTATGTCATAAAGAATTAATTGAAAGCAAGTTAAATGTTGATAGTATGGCAAAGATAGTAGATTTTAATTCCTCGAGAAAATAAGGAAATAAGAAGGAGAAAGTGTCTTTCGAAGAAGTGCTTGCATCTCTTCCGGAAGAAATTAGGAAAGAGGTTGAAAGTTTTGGCATAAAGAGCTTTGACGACGTCTTCGATTTCATGTTGATGAATGGCCTTGATCCCATGAAGATGATGGATTGTGCGGAAAAAGGGGAATCTTCGGTAAGGACTTCAAATGGGAAGATGTCATGATAGATGAAGATTCTTTTAATGGAGCTTTTTTCGATGACGATGACGATGAGGATGATGAGGATGAAGACGATGAGGATGACGATGACGATGAGGATGATGAAGAAGAGGACGATGACGATGCTGGCGGTTATGGATTGGACGATGATCAGTATCTATTAGGTATGAAGTTGCCTAAGCAGAAATTCATCGGTAAATCTGAGCGTGAGTTCCACATCCGTATCAAGCTGAATGATGTCCCCGATAAGATATGGCGTGAACTCTTGGTTCCGTCGAATATCACTTTGGAGATGCTGGCTTTCGTGCTCATTGATGCCATGGGGTGGGGACATGAACATTTGTATCATTTCATTGGAAAGAACAATACTTTTTATGAGAATTCTGCTCAGTTGAAAGAATCGGCCGGCAGTTTCATGGCTTTCTTCGCTCGTTCACAGCATAGGAACAGCGAGAAGACGTCCTTGGAAATGGTTCTGCAACCGAAGGGCGAGCGGCTTCAGTTCGAATACGATTTCGGTGATTCATGGAATCATGACCTATGGGTTAAGGGAGCACGAGAGTATGCTCCTGGCGAGGAACCCGTCATCAAGTTGCTGAAGGGGCAAGGGGAATGTCCGCCAGAGGATTGTGGTGGCGTCTGGGGATATGCCGACCTTCTCGAATTGATCAAGAAGAAACGTAAGTCAGCAGATGACAAAGACCGTCTGAACTGGTACGGCATCCATCGTGGTTATGATCCTGATTATTTCGATTTGAATGGCTATCAACATGATATAGATTCGTTGTGGCATAGAATCAAGGAGGAGATGTAGAGCAAATAATTGTTTTCACTCATATAGTTTCACCTTTTGTCTATTCGTTCTAAGTTTCTGTGAATGAGTTGGATGAAAGGTGATTCTTTATTGTATGAACTTTCGCCGATTCTTCAATATGCATCCATTTAAGCCTCATGAAATATGGGTTGATTCTTTCGCTATATCCCTGCTGGAAGATTCTTTTCATAGTAAGGGTGATTGAGCTATTGCCGAGGCACTGCTGGAAGGTGTATGTCTACACGTATATACGCTCAAGGCTTCACGTATATACGCTCAGGCCTGCACGTATATTCGCTCACGACCTCGCGTATATACCGCTTGGAATTAACCAACCTTTCTTTCCGATGTGAGCGTCCTTCCGTCGAGATGGTGGATGCCTGATTCATGAAACTTGATTAGGGAGGGTAGGGTAGGGAGTAGGCAGAGATCTTGATTGAGGTTCTCTCGGGCTTGCGCCATCTTAGCATTAAGTGCAACTCGTCGTTGAAATGATGTTGAGCTGTGTGCCGAGGCTGCTTGATCATTTTACCCGTCATCACAAAACAGCTAATAGTATGTCTTGCTACTTCAACAAGTAGCGATAGTCAGAAGTGATGTCTATTTCACTCTCCTCTGCAGCGCTCTTCGTTCGCGAGCGACTGAAATTATCGTCAGCGAAGACAATAGACGATGATTTTCACGTTCGTTAACTCTTCTTCTCCAGATTCCGGAAACTGTTTTGCAAAATAATTTAGCCCAAACCGCTTGATTTGAGCGGCTTGGGCTTATTTTTGGCCTCTGAGAATCGCGCAAAAGCGATGATTCTGGACAACGGGCGGGAATTTTGAAGCCTCAAAGGCTAAGAATTGAAGTGAAAAGGTAAAAGTGTAAAGAGGAAAGTGAAAAATTCAATTTATCATCGAATGCCCGTATTGGTTGTTGAGTCAGTCTTCATATCCATCATGGCATGTAATTTTCACTCTTCACTTTTTCTCTTCATTTTTCATTTTTCACTTTTCATTTTTCACTTTTCCATTTTACTTCAGAAGAACTTCGTCTCTTCGCCGACGACTTCCGAGAGGAGGAGGTTGGCGAGGCGCGACGTCCCGAGACGGAGCCATTGATTCGTCAGCCACTTTTCGCCGAGCACTTCCTTGACGATGGTGTAGTAGACCAGGGCATCGTGAACGGAGTTTAGACCTCCGGCAGGTTTGAAGCCTATTTGGATGCCGGTTTTCTCGTAATACTCCTTGATGGCTTCGCACATGACGTAAGCTGCCTCGGGTGTTGCGGCAGGTTTCTCTTTGCCGGTTGATGTCTTGATGTAGTCGGCACCTGCGTACATGGCCAGAATCGATGCGCGTTTGATATCGGCACATGAGGGTAGGAGTCCAGTCTCGAGAATGACTTTCATTTTCTTATCTCCGCAGACGCATTTCAGTTCCTGAATCTCGTCACATACGCTTTCGTAGTCGCCACTCAAGTATTTGCCTACGCTCATGACGATATCTATCTCAGTTGCACCATCTTTAAGGGCCAAAGCTGTCTCTGCTACTTTAACCTCTAAAACGGCCTGTGAGCTCGGAAAACTACCGCTGACGCAGGCTACCTCAACGCCTTCGACTTCGAGGCTCTGAGAGACAATCTGGGCGAAACATGGGTATACGCAGATGGTCGCGACATGCAGCAGGTCGGGATATGTGTCCTCGAACTTGTTGACTTTCTCCGTGAAGGCCAGCACGCTCTCTTCGGAGTCGGTTGTCTTCAGCGTGGTCAATTCTACGCTGCCCATGAGGAATTTCTTCACTTCAACAGTATCATTTTGAGGGACTTTCTCCTCGATAATGCGCTTCACAGTAGCTGCAACCGTTTCATCGTTGATGTTCAGGTTGTACTGCGATAATGCTTGTTCATACTTGTTCTTTTCCATATTATTTAAAGTTTTAGGATTTATAGATTATTTTCTCAATAGCTTTTCCTCAGTACGTATAGGGTAGGGGCTTCTTTTATTCCTTATTATGCGTATCCATGATGATAGTCACAGGTCCATCGTTGCAGAGCGATACCTTCATTTCGGCACCAAATTCTCCATGCCCTACGGGACGTCCAATAGCCTCTGAAAGCTTTTGGATAAATGACTCGTAAAGTGGTATGCTTATCTCATGGCTGGCGGCTCGGAACCAAGAGGGACGATTGCCTTTCTTGTATGAGGCAAAGAGTGTGAATTGACTGACTACGATGATGTTACCATCTGCTCCTTCGTGTTCTCCTTGAATGTCGAGAATACTGCGATTCATGACGCCGTTCTCGTCATCGAAAACTCGTAAGGCTGCAACTTTATGAACCAACCAATCTACATCTTCTTGATTATCAATGGATTCTATGCCTAAAAGGATGACATAGCCAAGTCCTTTGAACTCGGCCGTTGTTTGTCCGTCAATTGCGACGCTTGCACTTTTAGCACGTTGGATTACTATTCTCATAACTTTTCCTTTATTACTTTTGCCTTCGCTTCTCCAACCACTTTGGCTAGTTCTTCTTCGCTGGCTTCTTTGATGCGTTTAACGCTCTTGAAAGCTTTCAGCAGGGCTTGCTTGGTTTTGGGCCCAACGCCAGGAATCGCGTCTAATTCCGACCGCAGTTGGCTCTTGCTACGCTTGTCACGGTGGAAGGTGATGGCATAGCGGTGTACCTCATCTTGTATCTGTGTGAGTAAGCGGAAGAGCGCGCTATCTTGTTTCAGCGCAATTGTCATAGGAGGGTTGCCATAGAGCAATTCGTGAGTGCGGTGACGATCGTCTTTGGCAAGACCTGCGATGGGGATTTGCAGCCCTAATTCACCTTCAACGATGGCTCTTACAACACTCATTTGCCCTGCACCACCATCCGTGATGATCAGGTCGGGTAGGGGAGTTCCCTCTTCCATCATACGGCTATATCGTCGTCGAACGACCTCTTGCATAGACGCGTAGTCATCGGGTCCTTCGACTGTTTTGATGTTGTATTTTCGATAATCCGCCTTGCTGGGTTTGCATTTCTTGAAGACTACACACCCGGCTACAGCATCTGTTCCGCTGATATTGGAGTTATCGAAACATTCTATTTGAATAGGGAGTGATGGTAACTTTAAGTGGTCCTGAATCTCCTTCATCAGTCGGACAGCCTTTTGCTCGGGATTCAACTTATCCTGTTGCTTGAGGCGGTCAACTTTGTATTGTTTTACGTTGAGTTCGGATAAAGCCAGTAATTGTCTTTTGTCGCCACGCATAGGTATGGTGATTTCCACTTCGTTAAGTGGAAGTTCCACGGGGAACGGTAGTACTATTTCCTTTGCTTCTGAACCCCATCTATCGCGCATGTCCATGATGCCTCTTACGAGCAGCTCTTCCTTTGATTCGTCGAGTTTCTTCTTGTATTCGAATGTGAAGGCTTGGTTGATGGCGCCTTCTACGACATGCAAGTAATTAATGTAGGCGATGCGTTCGTCGTTGTCTATGCTAAAGACGTCGATGTTATGTCCGGTTGATGTGATGACCTGGCTTTTCTCCTGGTGAGCGGTGATGAGGTCATAGCGACGCTTGATGATCTGCGCTTCTTCAAACTTCATCTCTGCTGCCAGTTCCTGCATCTTGGTGAGCATCTCCTTACGTAGGGCTGCTGTGTCGCCTTTGAGAATACGTACGGCTGCGTTGATGTAGCTCATGTATTCCTCGTGATTTTGATAACCAACGCATGGTCCGAGGCAGTTCTTCATGTGGTATTCTAAGCATAGCTTATACTTGCCTGTTTCGACGCCTTCCTTCGACATGGGTTGGTGGCATCTCCGTATAGGGTAGAGATTCTTGAAGAGTTCTAAGAGTCCATTGATCGTCGGGATATGACTGTATGGCCCGAAGTACATCGCCCCTTTTCGGTCGATGTGGCGTGTCTTGAAGATGCGTGGTAAGTACTCTTTTGTGACGGCAATACTTGGATAGCTTTTGCCGTCCTTCAAGAGGACGTTATAGCGTGGTTGGAATTGTTTGATGAGTTGGTTTTCGAGGAGCAGTGCTTCGGCCTCTGTCTTGACTACTGTGTAATGAATGTCATAAATCTTCGACACCAGTATTGCCGTCTTTCGTGAGTCATGATCGCGGTTGAAATAGCTCGAAACGCGCCTTTTCAAGTTCTTCGCTTTGCCCACGTAAATGACGGTCCCATGCTCATCGAAGTATTGGTAACTACCTGGAGACTCTGGGAGGCGTTGCAGTATGCTTTTAATATGTTCTTCTCGCGAACTCATTTAGATTTTTATCAGTGTAGTGATGTCAACGTTCTCAGGGAATACTGCTCTGCCATGAAGACCTTCAATGGTCAGCTCGATGATGAAGTTGATGTATGTCTGCTTGGGGTTGAATTGTTGAACAAGGTTGTAGGCTGCCAGCATTGATCCGCCGGTGGCAAGGAGGTCGTCGTGGAGTAGAACGATATCTTTGTCGGTAATGGCGTCGGTGTGGATTTCGATGGTGTCCTTGCCATATTCCTTCATGTAACTTTCTTTACGTGTTTCTGCAGGGAGCTTGCCTGGCTTGCGGGCCATGACAAATCCTGCGCCAAGTTTATAGGCGAGGGCAGCACCGACCACGAAGCCTCGACTCTCGATGCCCACAACTTTGGTAATACCTTTATCTTTATAGAGATCATAGAGCTCGTTGACCATAATGCGTAGGCATTTTGGATGCTTGTAGAGCGTGCTGACGTCCTTGAATTGGATTCCTGGGATGGGGAAGTCTGGGACATTCCTGAGGTGCTTAAGTAGATATTCGTTGTTCATGTTGTATGAGGTTTGGTTATTAGTAAATGTGTGATGAGTTTTTTTAGATGTTTCACGTGGAACTATCTCCCGAGTAGGACGAGGAGAACGTTGATGTCGGACGGTGAGACACCCGGGATGCGTGAGGCTTGGGCGAGGGTCTCAGGATCATGGGCGAGCAGTTTCTGACGGCCTTCAGTGGAGATAGATTGGAGCGTGGAATAGTCGAAACGGCCACGTATGCGGATATTCTCGAGGCGGTGCATCTTCTCGGCTTGTTCTACCTCTCGCATAATATATCCCTTGTATTTGATTCCAATTTCGGCCTCTTCGATGATTTCATCTCGACGATCTGTAATGGTGCCGAGTACCTCGCGGAGGTGGGGTAGGGCGGGGCTGAGGTTGTCGAAGTTGATTTGAGGGCGTCCGAGTAGTTCGATGAGTTTGCAACCGCGAGTGAGTGGTGCAGTACCGAGTTGCTCGAGCAAGCCGTTGACGTCGCTCATCTTGACGGAATAATTTTCGGCAAAACGGGTGATTCTCTCAATCTCATCTTTCTTCTTGAGGTACTGGTTGAGGCGCGCTGTTGTGGCGACTCCCATCCGATGACCAATTTCAGTCAGTCGTGCATCAGCATTATCTTGTCTTAATAGGATGCGGTATTCTGCCCGTGAGGTGAACATGCGATAAGGCTCGTCTACCCCTTTGCAGACCAGATCGTCGATGAGAACGCCGATATAAGCTTCGTCGCGTTGTAGCACGAGGGGTGGTTGGCCCGTGCAGTGGCGAGCGGCATTGATTCCCGCGATGAGGCCTTGTCCTGCTGCTTCTTCGTAGCCTGTGGTGCCGTTGACTTGTCCCGCCAGATAGAGGCCGCTGATGACGCGTGATTCCAGCGAGTGATGGAGTTGAGTCGGGTCGAAGAAATCGTATTCTATGGCATAGCCCGGTCGGAAGATCTCGAGGTTGCGGAATGCGGGTATGAGCTTTAATGCTTCTATCTGGACGTCTATGGGCAGGGATGAAGAGAAGCCATTGAGGTAATATTCGTTGGTATTCGTGCCTTCGGGTTCGAGGAAGAGCTGGTGCTGATCCTTGTCTGGGAAGGTGACGAGTTTTGTCTCTATACTAGGGCAGTAGCGAGGGCCAATGCTCTGAATTTGACCATTATAGAGAGGCGAATCGGGTAGTCCAGCACGAAGGCGTTCGTGCACGGCTTCGTTTGTGTAGGTGATCCAGCAGGGAAGGAAAGCCCCACCCCCCTGCCCATCCCTTGCAGGGAGGGGAGAAGAATGTTTAGAGCAGGCATCCGCTTTGCAACTTCCAAGGGTGACCACTCCCCTCCCTATAAGGGAGGGGCAGGGGGGTGGGTCTAAATACGAAAACCTCCTTCCTTCGGTGTCACCTGGCTGTTCAGTCATCAGGGAGAAGTCGACTGAGCGTGCGTCGATGCGGACGGGAGTACCTGTTTTCATGCGAGCGACGCGGATGCCGTGCTGTGCGATACTCTCTGCCAGCTCAAGTGACGGAGGCTCGGCACAGCGGCCACCGGGTAGTTTGACACGTCCGATATGCATGAGACCGTTGAGAAAAGTCCCTGCGGTGAGAATGATGCTCTTTGCCTTGAAGGTCATGCCGAGGTAGGTCTCGACACCGATGGCCATGACCGAGGCCCCCTCGGGTGCCGTAATCAGGCGTCTGACTTGGTCCTGCCAGATGTGAAGGTTGGGCGTGTTCTCCAGCACCTCTCTCCATGCCCAGATGAACTTACCGCGGTCGCATTGAGCGCGGGGGCTCCACATGGCTGGCCCTTTGGAACGATTGAGCATTCGGAATTGTATGGTAGTGGCATCCGTAACCTGTCCCATAGCGCCTCCGAGTGCATCTATCTCTCTGACTATCTGTCCTTTAGCAATTCCACCTACAGCGGGATTGCATGACATCTGAGCTATCTTGTTCATGTCCATCGTGATGAGTAGCGTGTTTGCGCCGATGCGCGCAGCAGCATGAGCCGCCTCGCAACCTGCGTGGCCAGCACCAATCACGATGACATCATAATTCTTTTCCAAATTCTTCTCTATCTAAAGTATTTCCCGACCACTGGTAAACTCTTCAGCGGCAGGTCTTTTTTGATGATATAGGCAACGAAAATGAGGATGAGCGCAGTGTTGATGGCAATCTGTGCCCATGATGGAGTTGTGTCTGGAATGTACTCCATCGCAACAAAGAGCACGGCTGTGAGTAGAACGTAGCAAGCAATCTCTTTTATTGGGTAGTTGATGGGATTCTTGAACTGCCCTACAATATAGCTCAGAACCATGGCCGTGCCGTATCCTGCCACCCCTCCCCAAGCACATGCCCAGTAGCCGTATTTCGGGATGAAGAGGATGTTCACGGCGAGCAACATGACGCAGCCGATGGTGGAGAAAATAGCCCCGTAGATGTTTTTGTCGATGAGCTTGTACCAGAAGGAGAGGTTGAAGAAGACGCCCATCATGATTTCGGCAGCCATGACGATCGGCACTACGCCCAGCCCTTCACGATAGCCAGCGCCAATAATATATTTCAGGATGGGCATATAGCCGACGACGCATAGGAAAGCTAACAACGTGAAAATCAGGAAGTATTTCATCGCTGTGGCATAGTATTCGTTTTTGTCGGCATCCTTGGCCTTGGCAAAGACGATGGGCTCGTATGCATAACGGAAAGCCTGTGTGATCATGGCCATGATCATTGCAATTTTCACGCATGCGCCATATATACCCAGTTGCACGTTGGCCTCGGCTTGGTCGGGATAGACCTTCGGGAAGACAATCTTATCGGCCACTTGATTGAGAATCCCAGCGACTCCGAGGAAGAGTAGCGGCCATGAATAGGAAAACATGCGTCGCAGCAGACGGCCGTCGAAGTGCCATTGAATGCGCAAGAGGTCGGGGATGAAGAGCAGCGAAATAAAGCCCGTACACAGCAGGTTGATAAGGAAGACGTAGAACACAGATGTCTTGCCTAACACGACAAAATACAGCACATTTAAGCCGATATTGACAAAGATAAACAGCAACTTGAGTGAGGCAAAACGTATAGGACGTTTCTGGAAGCGCAAAAAGCTGAAAGGAATCGCTTGCACAGCGTCCATAGCGACGACAGCTGCCATCATCAGCAGGTAATTGTGATGCTCGGCATAACCGAGGTAATCGGCTATGGGCGTGATAAATCCGAACATCAAAGCGAGGAAGATGGCGGTGAGTGTGCTCACAGTCGCAAAGGCTGTCGTGAACACCGTGTCTGGCCATCGCTGTCCGGGGGCTGTCGACTGTGTGCCAGGGCCGTCGTTGGCAAAGCGGAATAGCGTTGTCTCCATGCCGAAAGTCAGCAGGACAAGGATGAGCGCTACATAGGCGTAGATATTCGTGCTCACGCCGTAGTCACCACTTTCCTTGGGCATGTAGTGCGTGTAAAGAGGCACTAGCAAATAGTTGAGGAAGCGGCCTACGATACTACTGAGTCCGTAGATGGCCGTATCCTTCATTAAAGCGTTCATTTTACTCATATCAGCCGCGAAATTACATTTTTTCTGCCGTTGGGCAAAGCAAATGGAGTTTTTTATGATTTTCTGACTATTATTTGCTGATTTCAACGTCCTCGCAGTTCTGTCGGATGACTTGTGCGTGGTCGATGAAAGTGTTTCCCTCGATGCGCACATGGGCTGCATCGGCGAGGCGTATGCTGACGGGGCGATCGCTCTGCAGCCGGTTGTTGCGGATGAGGATGTTCGTGTTCAGGCAGGGCGGTGTCTCGGGCGCTTCAGTCGACACCATAATACAGGATGCTACGTAGGAGGGCTCAGTGCCCGTGTGGTAGATGTCATTACCCTCGATGACAACGCGTTCCACGGGTCCTGCCTCGCGCCAGCTAAGCTCTGCGCCCAGTTTGATGGCAGAGAGCGTGCAGCCGCTGATGCGATTCCCCCGTACCTCAATATCGCGAGCTTTCAGCAGGAAAGCCCGTCCGTTGTGGTAGTCGACGGTGTTGTTCAGGATTCGTACTTTGGGGAAGCGCGTTAGGTTATACATCAACGCTCCTGAGACCTCATACTCTCGGATGGGACGGTCCAGGCGTGCGATGACGCGCCAATCTCCTTCAGAGACCTCCGTACTACGCACGACATAGCGACCGCGTTCTTGCATATTCCGCTCGTCGACGAGCAACAGAGTGTCGCCTGCGAACGGATAGTCCAGTGCCTGCGCGTGGAGGTCGGCTCCTTCGATGCGGAGTTCTACGGAAGAGGTGTCAGCCTGGGGGAGTACCCGATAATAATAGTTGTGGATGTTGGTGCAGTCGTCGCCATTCCCGCAGAAATGCGAGTTCTGAATGGTCAACGTGCCTGAGCATGAGGTGAAGTGGGTGGCATCAGTGCTGGTGGAGCTATAGCGCCCAGATTCGGGTTCTACGTTCAGGCGGTCAATCAAGATGTCCTCGCTCAAGTGTCCTACTATGCCCATACCTGGGAAGCTGCGTATTGAGATGCCTTCCATGCGCACTCGTGCACTTTCCTTTATCATGATGCACGGGCGGTAGTGCCCGCCATAGCGGATGATGCAGACATCGTCAAGGGGCGGATGCTGACTGCTGTGAACGCGGAAACATCCAGGACGCAGCAGCTCAGTCCTTCCCATCGGGAAATAGTAGAAATGGCGTTGCTGCTTGCCGTAGAAGTAGTATCTGCCTTGTACGATGCTGTCGATGTGCGCATAGAGCAGTGGATCAAACTCCAGGTCGTAGTGGTTCTCACTCACCGCCACCACCTTCGCTTCTGTTGCGGCCGGTCGGCGGTAGGTGATGCTCAGTCCCTTCAGCGCGATGTCTTGGCATCCGATGAACGAAAGAACCTGCATCCATCCAGCTATGCGTAGGGTTGCTCCTTCTGCCTTGATTGTGAGTTGGCGGCACCCCGTGAAGTCGAGTCCTGTGACGAATGGCCGTTGCGGGCGGAAAAGCTCCCATTGCACCTCGATGCCGCGTCCGTAGGCACCGCTGATGGCACGCCTTTCGATATCAACGGCCGTTGAGTCCTCCAGTTCGTAGATGCCAGCCGGGAAGACGAGTGTGGTACCTGCATGTGCCCTGCAATAGGCTGCCGCAGCACGTAATGCCGTAGCATCGTCAATGCCATCGTCGGGGACGGCTCCGAAGTCAGCCACAGACACTATCGTCTGAGCGCGTACAGTCAGCGCCAGCACCGAGTAGAGATAGAGTAGGGCATAACGGCATTTGGGCATGGGCGTAGCGAGGAGAGTAGGTTAAAGGGTTTCGTCGAGAATCTTCTTGATGCCTTCGCGTATGCTGGTCAGACCAAAATCTTCAGGATGGATATCCTGCGGTCGCAGCCACAGCAGTTCGCCTGCATCGTCCGCTGCACGGGCCGATGAGATATCGCTGACATGACAGCGATAGAACATGTCGATTGTATGGACGTTGAAGCCCGAGTAGAGATACTGATTGGGCAGCGAGAACAAGAACTCTACGCGATCGACGTCAAGTCCCGTCTCTTCCTTAACTTCGCGGCAGACACCCTGCTCGCTCGTCTCGAACATATCGGAGAAGCCGCCGGGGAGGTCGAGGGTGCCGCGTGCCGGGTCCTTGGCCCGTCGCACGCAGAGCCATTCGCCGCGCTCATTCTGGATGAGCGCCACGGTGGCGGCCGACGGGTTGAAATAATAGACGAACCCGCAGTCGAGGCAGCGCTTGGACTTCATATTGTTCTCTACGAAGAGCCGTGAGCCACATTTGGGGCAGAAGTGGAATTGGTCTAAAGGATGCATATTCTATTGAAGAACTTCATTGACGCGTATGGATACTATAGCTCGAGCATGTTGCGATGGGCGCCTCTTACCGAAGGACTTCGTTGACGAGATGGTCGGCCTTTCCCCATTTCTCCATAAGCCAAAGGACGAAGCGAACATCGACTCCGATGCAACGGGTGAGCGCGCTGTCGAAGGAGATGTCCGACGAGAGGGCATCCCAGTTGCCATCAAAGGCCAGGCCGATGAGTTCACCCTTGCCATTGAACATAGGGCTACCGCTGTTGCCGCCCGTGATGTCGTTGGTCGTCAGGAAGCAGAGGGGCAGCTGATGCGTCTTCTTGTCGGCATAGCGTCCGTAGTCGCCGCTCTTGAGCAGTGCCAGGATGTCGGCTTGCATCTGGTAGTCGGGGTTGTCTTTGCCCTTCTCGATTTTCTCGATGAGGCTGGGCATGGTGGTCAGGAAGTCGTGGTGGGTGCCGGCGTTCGTGTAGTCGCTGACGATGCCGAAGCTCATGCGCTGGGTGAAGTTGGCATCGGAGTAGTGAGGCTGATCCATCTCCATCTCGAGCACAGCCTGTGTGAGCAGGTTCTCGTTGTAGGCGATGGTGGGAGCCGTTTTCTTGAGCGGCCCGGCAATGACGCTCTCCACCATCTCGTCCACCTGTTTGGCGAGCGCTACGGCGGGGTCGCTCTCGACATGCTGATGGTAGGCTTTCTCGTCGGCCACTGCCTGTTCGAGCGAGTCGGCGAAATGCGCACTCGAGCGCACGTTGGCGTTCACGAGCCCATACCAGCTCTCGTAGGAGGTCAGTTTGCTGTTCTTGAAGCTGTCGTGCGCAAAAGCCTTGTAGTCGTTGTGGTATTTCTTGCGGATCTCGCCATAGAAGCGGGGCAAGTACTTCGAGCCGACCTGTGCTGCGTAGTTCTCGAGCAGTACCGCCATCGTCTCCTCGTCGACGCGTGGGTCGTAGTCCTTGTAGGCCGACTGCATATATTCGTTCAGCGACCGCCGGTAGTTGTGGTGGGCGTTGGCGTACGTGCGGGCCATTCGTCCGAAGTTGGTGATTTCGATGCCGCGGTAGAAGGTCTCGCTCATGAAGCCATTGGCATAGCGAGCGTTGTGACGCGTCTTGTAGTTCTTCTTGAGCGTCGGGAACATCTGGGCAAAGCGTTGCTTACGACTCTTGTCGGCTGAGTACCAGCGGCGTAGTTCCTGCTCTTTCTGCTCTTTCTTTTGGATGATGCCCAGTCGGTTCACGGCCTCATTCATGCCCTGCGAGTTCTTCCAGTAGTTGCTGCTGCTGGCGTATTTCGACGCATATTTGATGCCTACGGCGCGGTCCTGTCGCATCCATCGGTTCCATACATCTTGTTTCTTGCCGCGAACCTGTATCATCGGGATATTGGTCACGTTCACGCGCTCGTCGATGCCATAGCTGCTGAGGTAGCGGCTGGTGCTGCCCGGGTAGCCGATGGTCATGCAGTACGACCCTTGGTCAAAGCCGTCGAGGCTTACCTTGGCCCAGCGTTTGGGGTGCAGGGGTGTGTTGTCGGGGCTGTAGTTGGCGGGTTGGCCGTCCTTGTCGGCATAGACGCGGAAGACGCTGAAGTCAGCCGTCTGTCGCGGCCACATCCAGTTGTCGGTGTCGCCGCCGAACTTGCCGAGCGACTGCGGCACGGTGAACACCAGTCGCACGTCGGAGTACTGACGGTAGTAGTTCAGCAGGTAGAGGCGTCCGCCCTCGAAGGCCTTCGCTTCGCAGACGATGCCCTTCTGTCCCTCGCCCTCGGCTACCTTCTCTGCATCGCTGGCAATCTTGCCGAGGATCTGCCCGATGGTCTGGCTGTAGATGCTCGCCTTGCGGTCCTTGCCTGCTTTCGCGGCCAGCGTCTTGTCGGCGTATTTCTCTTCCAGGAGGGTGTTCACCTGCTCGGTGACATCCTCGCTGCGCTGCCAAATCTTGATGTATAGGCCGTCTACGGGGCGCTCGTCCTCACGGGTGCGGGCCACGAAGCCGTTGCCCAGGATGTCGTCGTCGGTCGTCGACAGCTGTTGGATGGCTCGGAATCCGCAGTGGTGATTGGTGAACAGCAGTCCGTCGCTCGAGACGATGACGCCCGAACAGTAGTCGCCGAAATCGACGACGCAGTCCTTCAGGCTCGTCCCGTCCTCGCCGTAGAGTTGAGCGTCGGTCAGTTGTAAGCCCAGGCTGCGTGCCACGTCCATCGCTTTCTTGTCTGTGCGGCCCAGCAACCACATGCCTTCGTCGGCCTGAGCGCCCATCATGGGCAGCAACAGAATCAGTAATGCAATCTTCCCTCGTAGCGCTTTTGTCAATTGTTTTAACATCATATTCATAATGGATTTGGTTTTATTAATGGACGCAAAGGTACGGGTTTTCGCCGATTATCGAAAGGAAACAATCATTTTATTATAAAAAAGGAGCATTTTCTTTTGTCCAATCGGCAAAATAAACTAATTTTGCAGCATCTTACGTGATTTATGTCCGCTCAGACCGTATTTTCAATCTAAAATTCATATCAATTTCAAAACAATTAATTTTTATCATTTATGTGGTTATGTGATTCATCTATCGGAAGAAAAGTAGTCATGTCCGTGACAGGCTTGGCGTTGATTCTCTTCCTGACGTTCCATGCGTGCATGAACGTCGTAGCACTTTTCAGCGCAGAAGGCTACAACATGATCTGCGAATTCCTCGGCGCCAACTGGTACGCCGTGGTCGCAACAGTTGGTTTGGCAGCCTTGATGGTGTTGCACTTCGTCTTCGCCATCATCCTGACCCTCCAGAACAAGAAGGCACGTGGCACCGACAACTATGCCGTGACCAACCGTCCCGAGAAGGTCGAGTGGTACAGCCAGAACATGTTCCTGCTCGGCGTCATCATCGTGCTCGGCCTCTGTCTCCACCTCTACAACTTCTGGTACAACATGATGTGGAGCGAGCTCATGGGCAATGCTTACACCCAGCTGCCTTCGCCCAGCGATGGCTATGCTTGGATCGAGCAGACCTTCGCGCAGCCCGTCTTCGTCATCCTCTATGCTATCTGGCTTTGCGCCATCTGGCTGCATATCAACCATGGTTTCTGGAGCGCCATCCAGACCTTGGGCTGGAGCGGCAAGATCTGGCTCAACCGTTGGCAGTGCATCGGCTTCATCTGGTCGACCATCGTCATCCTGATGTTCTTCGCCGTCCTCGTCAAGTTTGCGTTCTTTGCTTAACACAAAACCTTTAAAACCTCTTACAACTATGTCAGAAAAAGTAAAGAAAATAGATTCCAAGATACCCGAGGGACCTGTTGCTGAGAAGTGGACCAACTACAAGGCACATCAGCGTCTGGTCAACCCGAAGAACAAACTGAAGCTCGATGTCATCGTCGTCGGTACGGGTCTGGCAGGCGCCAGCGCCGCTGCATCGCTCGGCGAGATGGGCTTCAACGTTCTCAACTTCTGCATCCAGGACAGCCCCCGTCGCGCGCACTCCATCGCAGCTCAGGGTGGTATCAATGCAGCCAAGAACTACCAGAACGACGGCGACAGCGTCTATCGTCTGTTCTACGACACCGTCAAGGGTGGCGACTATCGCGCTCGCGAGGCCAACGTTTATCGTCTGGCCGAGGTGTCCAACAATATCATCGACCAGTGCGTGGCACAGGGCGTTCCCTTCGCTCGTGAGTATGGCGGTATGCTGACCAACCGTTCCTTCGGTGGTGCTCA
>JAEEGL013992627.1_pt1 | contig 41674 bp, 32 predicted proteins | sample 9134231 | NCBI WGS metagenome assembly JAEEGL01 (sample SAMN16246548, study PRJNA631951) | gut metagenome | biome: gut microbiome; feature: rumen; material: fiber-attached | host: Bos | place: Iran: Karaj | collected 2018-10
ATACTTACCGAGAGCCTTCATGGCCTCCAACATCCAATAGCCGGTCTCCGAAACTATAAGAAGCTTTACATCCTCTTTTTTTGAATAATCCTCGAGTATTTCGGGCTTCGAAAAGGATTGAATGTCAAAAGACAGGTTTATATGGTTTCGAATGTACTCATCCAATCTTCTCAGGTAGATGAAGTCAACGTCGCAGATAGCAAGTTTTGGCCTGCTCATAAAAATCCTCCCACTGCAAAGAGCGTGCTTAATGCGACAGGCAGTGCAAAATGTACCGTTCTTTGCTGTTTCTTTCTAAATATAATGACAAATAGTGATATTGCTCCTGCAATCAGGAAAGAAAATAAGATACAGGAATATAATTCCTGAAATGATAAAAAAGAAGCTGTAGACATGATCAGCTTGACGTCTCCCGCAGCAATTCCCTTCACCAGGTAAACCGGAAGAAGGACTGCAAAGGCAAAAAGAACCGCCAGAATCGAATTTTTTAGTCCGGAAAGCCCGCCTGCTGCCGAGGAGATAACCCCTGCAAGAAGTCCCGGGACAATCCAGAAGTTGTAAATCCTGTCCTTGTAGAGATCAGAGAAAACTGCCCCTGCCAAAAACAGATATAAAATTACTCTGATAACACTCTGCTCCTTTCAATTTTTTGTTTAAACAATTTTCGAGCTCGTGGTAAATAACTTAGCAGATGGATTTTGCTTTGTAAATAGGGTTTTCAAGCTTCGTCGCTGTGCACAATTAATAATTTTTTCAGTCGACCTCCGAACAGGTTTCAAATCATAAAACAGCCAGCAAAAAAGCGAATCCCGGGGCGGTTTTGTCTCTCCGCCCGAGGATTCGCTTTCGTAATATTCAGACAATTTATTTTTGATTATTCGGGAAAAGCATCCGAAAAATTAATATTCTTAAGATTTCTTAAGAATTATTTCAAACCACATATCCGCGATTCATGGAAGCTGCAGAAATACTCTCGTTCAGGCTGTTTTTTCCATAGGTAAGTCCTGCGTACACTGTCTGGGTGTTGGCCATCATGGGGGCTGTGTTATCACATTTTTCAAGCTCCTTGTAAGCCTCTCTGAGGGTAAGAATGTTTTTCTTTACTCTCCAGATCTTGTTGATGCTTCCTGTAGCTCCGGCAACCATCATCTCTTTTTTGGAGAAAAGATACAGCTTATGCAGATTTCTTCCAAGTTCATAGGAAAGGTCCAGTGATCGGATAAGCTCATCCAGACAGCTCTGAGCACTGTTAATTGCTGCATCTGCCTTTGTGCGATCCCCGTCAGTCAAGGCTGCGATCGCTTCATCGGCATATTCCAGAAAAATCTCATAGAGAATTGTGATCATCTGGGTCTTATTTGCACTTGTAATTCTAAGGGTAAACTCCTGCTTTCTTTCAGAGGTCATAGGCGTTCTCCTTTATCACTGCAACAACTGTAATACCTGTGAAGGTCTCTCATTTGCCTGGGCAAGCATTGAAGTTCCTGCCTGCGAAAGAACCTGCTGTGTAGAGTAAATGGTCATTTCCTCTGCCATGTCTACGTCCATGATTCTGGAATAAGCAGCGGTCATGTTTTCTACTGTTACGTCGATGCTGCTGGTGGTATGCTCAAGTCTGTTCTGATAAGCTCCCAGTCTGCTTCGAATGACGCTGACCTCATCAATTGCTTCCTTTATGGAGGAAAGTGCTTCCTTAGCACCGATATAATTGGAAATATCGAGGTTGTGAAGTCCAAGTGTTGTAAGATTTACCTTGGAGATTCTAATGTCGATCTTCTGGCCTTCGTTGGCTCCGATCTGCATTGTCATTGTTCCCGCTTTTGAAACCTCAAGCTCGATATTGCCACTGAAATTCTCGTCGATCTGGATCTGGATCTTCTTTCCGGTGGTATCCTTTAGAGTCAGGACATCTTCATGTACGGTTACCTGCATGCCCTTCGTCATATAGTCTTCACCGTTTTCATCGTAGATATGAATGTTTTCAAGGGAATCATTTTCTATATAGATAGCGTCTTTTTCCTCATCGGTGGTTCCGACTACATGAGCATAAGATACATCAATTCCCTTGATGATATACTTTCCTTCATCGACTGCGTCTGAAAAACCAACTACCTTGATGTTGGGATTTGTCTTGGAATTGACTGTCGCATAACCTTTCAGGTCAAAGGAGCCATCCAGGATGTTCTGGCCGTTGAACTGTGTAGTGGTTGCCATTCTGTCGACTTCTTCCTTGAGATGATGCATCTCCTGCTGGATAAGCTCTCTGTCCTCATCGTTCAGGGTATCGTTGCAGGCCTGTACTGCCAGCTGGTTCATTCTCTGAAGAATATCGTGGATCTCTGAGAGTGTGCCATCTGCTACCTGAACGATTGACATTGCGTCGTTTGCCGAATTTCCTGCAACCCCAAGTCCTTCTATCTGAGAGTTCATTCGTCTTGACATTGCAAGTCCGGACGGATTGTCCTTGGCATTGGCGATCTTAAGACCGCTTGACAGTCTTTCCAGGGATTCCGACAAAAGAGTGTCATTTCTTAAAAGTGCATTATTGGCGATCATTGCAGATACATTGTAATTGACTCTCATCTCTACCTCTTTCTAAATCAATACTTAAAGTGCCTCTATAAAAGCTTTTGCCATTTTCAGAAGTGTTCCGGTTTCTGTTATATTCTTAGTACTGCCCTCCGTGGCAATAGCTGAAGCCGTGCCTGCGCCTGCAGGCTGTATCTGCGCGTGGTAAAGGATTGCTATTCTATCTTGGCCCACACCAAATTCCCTTATTTTTTCTGCCAGTTTGTCGCACAATTTACTTCTAACGGTTTCTAAATATTCAGCCTCTTCAGTGCTCTGATAGTTTGTTGTCGAGAGTATTCCGCTTATCATGTCGCCCTCTGTGTAAAGCGTTGCTGTGATAAGTCCGTACTCGTAGGTCTGAATACTAGCTTCCATCCTTGATTTTTTACTGTCATCACTCTTTAGAGTGACGTGCATGGAAATCTTTTGCCCGTCTATCTCAACAGGTACTTCAAAGCTTCCTCTGTCGGAGCTCTGACTCATGACTGACAGCTGCTTTTGCATGAGCGTTATGCTCTTGACGTCGATATAGGATTCTTCTGACGTCTCAAGGACCTCAGAAAGCTTCTCGGAAATCTTATCAAGGCTCCGCTTATAAGTCTCCTCATAATCAGGTTCCTCGAGAGCATTCGCCAGCACGCTCTGCTCTCTTTCGATCTCCTCGTCTCCTACGTCCCTCGTCTTATCCCAAATGCTTCCGGCACGTCTGTCACGTCTTACTGCGATCATTGCCTCCAGATTGTTGAAGGAGGCTTCTATATTCAGTGCTCTAAGCTCATCCACAGCACCGTCTGCCGCCCTCGAGGAAGCAACATCTCTTATTTCGTTAACCTGCTGCCGGTAAAACTCTCTGTCCAGCTCCTCATCGGTCTTGGCATTTTCCAGCTTATCTGCCAGCTCGTTTAAAAGAGTCTGTTCATTTGGTTTTACCTGCGATAATTTTTCAGGCTCAAGATTCTCATATACTATATCGGCTTTTGCACTATAATATCTGAATGCCAAATTGATCTGTTCATCAATTTTTTTTGCAAAAGCATCGTCATTGGTCTTAATGCCGCCAAATTCGTCATCTATGGAAAAATCGATTCCGGAAGCCGAGGCTTTTCTGGTCCTTGTAGCGGACAAAAGATTCTCCAGAGTCATGTCTCTTCCGGTTTTCAGGACTGATCCAATCGCCTGGTAATCCTCTCTCTTTAAGGTCTCAAACAGTCTGTAAATTCCTATAAAGGAGGTCTTTTCCTCAGCTGTTATACCCTTTTGCTTCTCCAGCTTGTAAATAAATCTGGAATACTTCTCGCTGTTTTTATCAGAGCCCCTGCCATTCTCGTTATTATCCTTGAAATCGTTCTTATCAAGGGCTTCTCCAAGCTCTTCCAGAGTCATGGAAAGAGGGTTCTGACCATCCCTTATAAGATCAAGGACTGCTCCTGGTTTAAGTCTCTCAAGAGTTGCCTTGAGGGTCTGGTCGGCGCTTTTTACCTTCTCAATATTCTCAGCTGTGATCTCCATGCTGTTGTAGCCAAGGATCCTTACAGCCCTCTGATTATCTTCAGTTACTTCGAGCTTGTTTTCCTCAAGGAGCTGATCAACATTACGGAAGGCCTTCTTTATATTATCGCCAAGGTCTGCTCTTACCTCAGTCATAAGAGGCTCATAGGCTTCACCGGCCTGCTGATACTTCTGCGCCAGCTTCTGAGAAGAAACACTGATTTCCTGAAGAGAAGCCATCTCGATCCTGTCTGCGATCACTCCGGAAACGGCGATCGGACCTGCCTTGATCAGGCTTACAGTCATGACTGTGGACTCCACGGAAACTCCTGTTATCTCGTCCACTGAATTTCCGGCAGCTTCGTCTGCCATAGTTCCAAGAACGCCTTTAAGCCTGTCTATAAGCTCCTGCATTGGAGCTGTGTCAATGGAAAAGCCGCTGTTAAGAAGCTGGTGGTTTGCCTCCACTGTCATCTTCATGCGGACTTCTTCCAAGAGAATCCTGTTCTGGATAAGTGTTGGATTCCGGTCGTCTATTCCTGTATCAAAAGCTGCTCCGCCAAGTCTGGCCTGAGTTTCATAGGAAAGGTTCTTTATATTTATTTCTTTTCCGTAGGCAATTGCGCGCTTTATATCTTCGGTTTCGATTTCTTTTGTCACGCGCTCAAGATTTATTGCCTTGGCGAAATTGCTCTCTACTTTTATAAGGTCTGCATGCCTTGCACTCCTGCCATCTGAGATTGCTGCTGCGATGGAAGCTGCTGCATTCTCAGGTGTTACGGGCATCTCGAGACTTTTTATCCTCTCTGTCCTTGAAAGATTCTCAGCTGTAAGAGGAACGCCCTGTTCAACCAGCCATCTTGAGTCATTCCATACTTCCTGATCCTCTGCATCAAGTCCGGCTTCTTCTATTACTTTCTTTATCTGTGGCTCAAGCTGCTGCCAGTCGTACAGCTCGGATTTCTGCGCGTAGTATCCGCCCATTTCCTGCGCATAAAAGCCTCTCTGGGCGCGGTCAACACCGTTGGTGCTGTGGGCGGCGAAATAGAGGTTTTCTATGGTTGGTTCCATATTATTAAGGACCATGAATTTGACAGCGCTGTCACTAAGGCCTTCCATGTCCTTCACTTCTTCATAGGCGGTCTTTGCAGTCTTGACATTTTCAGCTGTGACCGGCACATCATTTTCGTGGAAACTCTTCTGGATAGCCTGTGCAAAAGACTGACTTCCTGTGATCCTGGTGAGCTTATTGATATCAAGGTCATCGTTATAGCCAACGATGGTTGTCCCTGACTCAAGAAGCACGCTCTTTATCTTATCAACAATGGTAACTGTCTCTGATGGATCGAAATTCTTCAGATCAAAACCATCCTCGCAGGCTTTCTGATAATCCTCCGCGGACAGTGTGTTTGAAAGAAGTGCTCTATAATTATGCTGCGTCAGAACATCCGTGTTCTGTGCCATCTGGCTCAAATCCTCTGCAGTTTTTCCTTTTCTTCCGTATGCGTCATTGCCAAAAAAGCTGCTATCAAGTTCAACTGCATAGGTTGATGAGTCGTTTAAAGAGTTGCTGGTTGTCCGGGTGCTTTTTGGTGCAGGAGCATCCATCCCTGATAAGCTCTGATTCTGTACTGCTTTTTGTCCGGCCAGCGTCTGGAATGTTATGTTCATATACGCCTCATAAATAATGAAAAAAATTAGAAGGTGACGAATATATTATTCATCACCTTCTATTTCGGCAGTCGCCGCTAAATTCTTAACCATATAAAAATATACGAAAATTACTCAGCTTTTTTTCTTGAAGTGCGCTTAGCCGGCTTTTTCTCAGTTTTTGCAGCCTCAGCAGACTTGGTTGTTTTTGCTGCTTTTGCAGGCTTTTCTGATTTTTCGGATTTTACAGGCTTTGGCTCCTCATCCTTGATGTCAGGATTCTGGAAAACAAAAATCTCTGCTCCATAAGGAGGAAGATCAAAGGTTATGCTGTAGTCCTTGTAGTCGCATAGACCGGGAACAGCCTTGATCTTGTCAGGAATATTGCTTCCCATTCCGCCGAAACACTCTTTTGCACTGTCAAGCAGATGTGTATAGGTTCCTGCAAAAGGAACGCCGACCATAAAGCCCTTTCTCTCGACAGGAGTCATGTTGATGACAAAGAGAATGTTGTCCTTGCCGTTGATGGCTCTTCTGTAGAAGCTGTAGGTGCTTCGTTCCTTATCATCCGGGTTGATCCACTCGAATCCGCCCCAGTCGTTATCTACTTCGTACATTGCAGGATATTTTCTGTAAATCTGAAGGAGCTTGCTTACATAATCCTTCATTCCACTATTCAGAGGATTTGCAAGAAGGAACCAGTCGAGCTCTCTCTTCTCGCTCCACTCCCTCTCCTGGCCGAAATCCTGGCCCATGAAAAGAAGCTTCTTTCCTGAGTGTCCGAACATGTATGTATAGCCGGCTCTAAGGTTTGCGTACTTATCAACCTTATATCCGGGCATCTTCTCAAGCATTGAGCACTTAAGATGCACAACCTCGTCGTGTGAAAGAGGAAGGATATAATTCTCAGCGCTGTTGTAGCTCATTGCAAAGGTCATCATGTAATGAGCGCCCTGTCTGAAGTATGGATCCAGCTTCATATATTCGCAGAAATCATGCATCCAACCCATGTTCCACTTGAAGGCAAAGCCAAGGCCACCATCCTCCGGACGAGCTGTAACCTTTGGCCAGGCTGTTGATTCTTCTGCAATGGTGAGAACCTCAGGATAAGTTCCTCTTACCACACTGTTAAAGTGCCTAAAGAACTCGATAGCCTCAAGGTTTTTGTTGTCGCCGTACTTATTTGGTACCCACTGACCGTCTTTTTTACCATAATCAAGGTAGAGCATTGATGCAACAGCATCTACTCTAAGGCCATCAATGTGGAATTTTCTGATCCAGTAAAGAGCGTTTGCAATAAGGAAGTTCTTAACCTCATTCTTTTCAAGGTTAAAGATCTTGGTTCCCCAATCAGGATGCTCTCCCTTTCTTGGGTCCGGATGCTCGTAAATGCAGGTTCCGTCGAAGCAGGCAAGACCAAACTCGTCAGGGCAGAAATGAGCAGGTACCCAGTCAAGGATAATGCCGATTCCGGCTTTGTGAAGCTTATTTACCAGATACATGAAGTCTGTAGGCTCTCCGTATCTTGAAGTGGGAGCATAATATCCGGTAACCTGATAGCCCCAGGAGCCGTCAAAAGGATGCTCAGCAATACCGATAAGCTCGATATGTGTGTACTGCATCTCCTTTAAATACTCGACTATCCTGTCAGCAAACTGTCTGTAGGTATAGAAGCCATCCTCTGTTCCATCGGGATGTTTCATCCAGGAACCGATGTGGCACTCATAGATTGCGATGGGAAGGCGGTTAACATCCTTGCCCCTTAAGTCATCGTACCATTTTTCGTCTGACCATTTGAAACCGGAAATATCTGCAGTCTTTGACGCATTTCCCGGACGAAGCTCCGCGTAATTAGCGTAAGGATCTGCCTTGTAGAGCTTTCTTCCGTCGTTTGTTGTGATCAGATATTTATAAAGCTCGCCGATGCCAACTCCGGGAATGAAGATTGTCCAGATATTTCCTGTCTTGGTGCGCTGCATCTGATGCGCATTCTCATTCCAGTTATTAAAGCTTCCAACTACATGCACGTCAGCAGCATTTGGAGCCCAAACGGCGAAAAAGAATCCCTTTTTGCCATTCTCTTCTGATGGGTGGGCGCCGAGCTTTTCATAGATTTCGTAATGTGTACCTTGTCCGAACAGGTACTCGTCGTCCTCTGATATAAAAACTTTCTGACTCATGCTTTTACCCCCTCGTGGTCATAAGTTTAATGCATAAAATCTTTTTCTCTAAGAATCACCATATCATTCTCATCATAACGCTTATTTACGATAAGGTCTACGAAATGTCCGACTGATTTTTTCTCAGCGTAGTAAATAGCATCATCGATGATGTCCTTAACCTCAGCCACGGTAACATCATGATCCAGGGTCTGTCTCTCAGAAATTCTGGTATGAAGTGCCAGTATTCCGAGATTGTCGATTGCATACTCTTTTTCATAAGCGTACTGCCTTGCATAAGCAACAAGAGAGTCATCGTCCAAAGCTTCAATGTCTACTCGTACGTTAAAGCTCTGCTTAAGGCTGGGATTCTTTTCAAGGAATCTGTCCATATCTTCCCTGGTGTCTTCCATGACTATTATAAGGCCTTTGTTCTCTTCCTGAAGCACTTTCAAAAGCTCGTTAACTGTTTCGGGAAGAAGGTCTGCTGCTCTCTGGATAATGAGGGCTCCGTTGGCAAGCTTATCAAAAATGCTTGCTGTGCTCTTCTTATTAAGGGTGTTGGCTGTTATCTTGGCAACCTTTCCGCTGAAATTGGAATCGGAAGCCTGTACGGCCTTGATAAGTCCCTTTGCAAGATTAACAGTTCCTGCGCCTTCCTCACCTGTAACAATGGCATTGCCGGTAAAGGCGTCCATGCTGAGGTTGTCGATGGCGTTGATGATCTGCTTTCTTGACTTTTTATGATGGATGTAAGGTCCAAAGAGCTCCTTCTCTTCGGGAGTCATGGTCCTTACGCGCTCTTCGATCTCGCGATTTCCGATGTGATGCTTTTTAGGCTTCTGCTCATCCTTTTTCTCAGGAGCTTTCTGGGGCTTTTGAGGCTCTTTTTCTTCCTGATCCTCGTCATCCTCGTCAGCATCTTCTTCAGAATCAGCGTCCTCTTCCGGGACAGTTTTTTCTTCGACAGCCTGCTGAGGTTCTTCTTGTGTTGTCGGCTCTTCCGTAGTCTTGCTCTCTGAAGGCTCTTCCTTGGGAGCAGCCTCTTTTACTACTTCCTCAGGCACATTCTCCTGCTCGGCTTCCTCGGTATCTTCATCATAAAGCTCTGTAGTCTTGGCTTCGGGAATCTCAGTTGTCTCTCTGAAATCCAGGTCGGGACCAACATTTTCCTGGTCCATGACCTCTGCTACAGCATCATTTATTACATCTTCTCTGTTCTTGCTCCAGTCGCCTCTTCCGGAAGCCTTGTCGTGGCGCTCTTTCTTTATGGCGTCAGATATAGCCTTTTCAATCTTCTCCTGAAGGCCGGCCTTGGTCTTTTCATCATAGTCGGCAAACATATCGCCGGTTTCGTCTGCGACTCTCTTCTTTACGCGCTCAAACTGCTTCTGCTGCTGGTCCTTCTTGAACTGTTCCCAGTTCTCCATGTACTCAGCGATACTGATCTGGCCTGTTATCTGCTTCTCAACCTGAGGCTCGGGCTCTACCGCCATACTGATCTGGCCATCTGATTCCTGGGCCAGCATTCTCTCGAAATGAGAAGGCATACGATAGCTTGCGTTTGGATGGATAACAGCTCCGGGAACTTCGTCCTCAAGAGGCTTTTCCTCATATTGCACAGGGCCAAAGGAAGGCTGCACGGGAGTCTGTTCTACAGGCTCTTCAATTGCAGGCTCTTCGATAACGGGCTCCTTGGCCTTTTCGTTAAATTCTTCTACAAAGGTTCCGAACCTTACAGTATCATCAAGTGAAAGCTCAGCAAAATCAGGCTGAGAAACTTCCTGTGATTCTTCTGCAATTTCGGATTCTTCAACTGATTCGTCTACGATTTCCTCAAGGGCTTCCTTGATCTCTCCCTTGGCTTCTCCGAGGATAGGTCCGTTTCCGCCGTACTTGATATCGATTCCCATATCAGGAACTGTAGGAATATCCTGAGTGTTTGAATCAAAGAAAACTTCATTCATTGATCCTGTTGCTGAATCTGAAACGGCAGCGGTCAATGGAGAAAATACTCTTGTCTCGCCAAAATCTTCCTGAGGCTCCTGCTCAGTCTCGTTATCATCAAAGATTTCCGCTGTGTCAGGCTTAATATAATCCTGTACCGGGCTGAAAATCTTGGTATTCTCTGCTGCATCCTCAGTAACATCATCAGAGCCCAGCGCTTCTCTGAGTCCCTGAGCAAGGGTCTCCTGAAGGTTGATGGTGTTGTAATCACTGACGTCAACTGAAGGCTCTTTTATCTCGGTGATATGCGGATATCTGATCTGATAAGGATCATATTCAGGCTCTGCCTGCTCCTGAACGTTGTTATCACCGTAAAGGTCGCTGTCTGTGTCCTGAATCTGAACGTTGTTGGAAGCTGCTAAATTCTCTTCTTCTGAAACCTCATCCAGGTCAGAGGTATCTTCCTGAGTCTCCTTGCGATATTCGCCCATGTTGTAGGTTTTGATGTCCTCATCTGTTACAGGAGGCATCTCTTTTGTGGGCTGTTTGATCTCGATGGTATTGGACTCGTCTCTGCCAACCTCATCTTTTTCCGCAACAATGCTGGCGTCAAGATGTCCGCCATGACTAGCCTTAAATCTGTTATATCTGTCCTGCTGCTCAGGAGAAAGAGGCTCGTGAAGCATCTTCAGCTCCAGGGCCTTCATAACATATCTGCCTTCGCCAAACCACAGGAACATCTCGTCACATTCCTCGATACACTCAGTGGTCAGACCAACGCGATGATAAAGATAGGCAAGCTCGTACGCCCATCTTTCTCTGTAATCATGTTTTTTAAACTCCTCAAGTACTGCAATTCTCTCCTCAAGGCTGACTTCCTGAGCCTCGTAAAGCTTGTACTGAAGGATATATCTTCCGGTATCTCTGGGCGCGATCCTTACGAATTCCTTATAGAATTCTACCGCCTGGACAAACTCGCCCATTTTGATAGCGAGTTCGCAAAGAGAATATACGATGGCTCTCCCCGTAGGGTGCCTGTCATACGCCATAAGGAGAATATCACGACTCTCCTCGTAGCGTCTGTTGATCTTATATAAGTCGCTGATGGTACACAACATGGAAACGCTCTTAACACGCTTCCAGTCTATAGTATCAGCGATATTTACTGCATCGGCATACTTGCCTTCCCCAATCAAAGCCTTAATTTCGTCGGCTCGAATTTTGTATTCGACTTTATCCAAAATATCCACCCTTTTTGTGCACAAAATACTACATATAGTGTTAGTTTATCATAGCACACTAGCTTTGTAAAATGTCTGAAAGCGTTGCAAACTGCTCCAGTGTAAGTACCTCTCCTCTTACTCTCTCATCAATCCCCATTTCTGTGAGAGCATCCTGAACCTGCTGCCTGGAAAGTCCAAGCTGAGGGTTTCCGGAAAGGGAATTTGACAGCGTTTTTCTTCGCTGGTTAAAAGCTGTTCTAATTATTTCAAAAAGGAATTTCTCATCCTTTACTTTAACCTTTGGCTCCTGATAGCGACTTAAATGAACCACAGCTGAGCCCACTCCGGGCTGCGGGATAAAGCAGCTTGGCGGAACGTCCATCACTTCGTGTGCCTCTGCGTAAAAGGCAACTGCCAGAGAAAGAGCTCCATAGTCCTTACTTCCGGGTCCCATGCTCATTCTGTCCGCAACTTCCTTCTGGACCATGACTGTGACGCTCTCTATCGGAACTGCGCTTTCAAAAAGCTTCATAATGATCGGTGTGGTGATGTAATATGGAAGGTTCGCCACAACCTTGATGGGTCTGCCATCATTGTATTTATTTACAATCTCTTCTATGTCGACCTTGAGGACATCCTCATTTATTACTGTTACATTGTTGTAATCAGAAAGAGTGTCCGCAAGAACAGGAATCAGGGTCTTATCGATTTCCACAGCAACAACTCTGCCCGCGCTATCTGCAAGATACTGGGTGAGAGTTCCAATTCCGGGGCCGATCTCAAGAACGCAGTCCTTGTCTGTAACTCCTGCCGCCTCGACAATTCCTTCAAGAGTTCCGTTATCAATGAGGAAGTTCTGTCCAAACTTCTTCTTGGCACTCATATTGTATTTTGCCAGTACCTCTTTAGTTCTGGTACTGTTTCCCAAATAAGCCATTTAAGCCTCGTTTCTTTCCAAAATATGGTCAGATTCCATACATTCTTCTGGCATTTTCTTCGGTGATGCTTATAACCTCGTCCTCAGTCATACCCTTGATCTGTGCTATCTCTTTTACCACGTAGGGAAGATACTGTGAGTTGTTGCGTTTGCCACGGTATGGCTCAGGGGCAAGATACGGACAATCCGTCTCAAGAAGGATCTTTTCCATGGGAGTCATCTCAACCACTTCCCTGAGCTTCCTGCCGTTCTTAAAGGTAATTACGCCTCCTACACCAATGTAAAAGCCCATATCAAGGCATATCTTAGCAATCTCAACAGGGTAGGAAAAGCAGTGAACCACGCCTCCTATCTCCTCTGCATGATTCTCCTTCATGATACGAAGGGTGTCCTCTGCCGCATCTCTTGAGTGTATGATCACAGGAAGTCTCTGGTCTCTGGCAAGCTCAAGCTGCCTCACAAACCACTTCTTCTGCAGGTCCCTTCCCGGCTCAGGCCAGTAGTAATCAAGGCCTATCTCACCTATAGCAACGCATCTGCCATCCTCGCTCCACTCCCTGAGCATCTCAAAATTATCCTCATTGAGCTGCTCTGTATCGCTGGGATGCACTCCAACTGCCGCGTATATAAAATCATATTTATGGGAAAGCTCCAGCGCTCTCCTTGTTGAATCAAGACTAGCTCCTACATTCACGATCGTGCCGATCCCGGCCTGCTTCATAGACTGTAAGAGTTCCTCTCTATCCTCATCAAACTTCTCATCATCATAATGAGCATGTGTATCAAAAATCATATATTCCTCCAACTTCCTTATCTAAAATACCACAAAATCTGCACAATTCACAGTGTATATATAGAAGGAACCGCAACTAATTCACTGCAAAAATGTGCGTTTATCATGCTGCTTTGGGGATTTTTGGTGAAATCAGGTTGATATTCCTCTTAAAAGTGGAAACTCTCAATATTTTTTGCATCTCCAGAGTGTGGTAATTACTGGATTTTCTAAAAAACTTCTAATTTTTTTAAAATTTTTTCAAAAAAGTGCTTGCATTATTCTTTCTAGCGTAGTAAGATATCACTTGTCGTTAAGACATGGCAACAGCCACTAAATAAAATGCGCTGCTAGCTCAGTTGGTAGAGCACCTGACTCTTAATCAGGTTGTCCAGGGTTCGAGACCCTGGCAGCGCACGCCGAGTACTGTTTTCGTAGGTATATCCTATGGGGATGGTACTTTTCTTTTGCGCGAAAATGTGCGCGTAAAATGAGCCATGCAAAAAGAGACATATGTATTCACCGTGGGAGCTTGCTCACTAAGGCGAATATATATGTCTCTTTTTATACGGCGAATGCCGCGACAACGAGGAATCCTGCTTTTTAGGATTCCGAGTCTGTCGGCATGGCTCATTTTACTCTCAGTCTTTATCACATAATCGAGGGGCGCTTGCTCACTAATGTCTCTTTTTATACGCGCCTTACTTCCTTCCAATCACCATTCCAACGCCGCCCGCAATAGCTCCTCCTGCGATCATCAAAAATGCATCTATCGCAGCCTTCCCCTGCTGCTCATCTGTTGGATTCGTCTCAAGAGAGCCCATATAAAGGTACATAACCCCCGTCAATATAAGTATTACCGCAGCCAGCAGCAACACAAACTTCACTATTTTCAGAACTTTATTCATCTTTTTCTCCTCTCTCAGCAAAACAATTACTATATCCTGCCAGAAGACCTCACATCATATAGAAACCACAGTCATCAGTTGTATAAGATTTTACCTTGTTTCCAAAAAGGTCAACCATCTCATAGCTCACCTCTCCGGCTCTAACCTTCTGCCAGGCAGCCTTAACCTTCTCTACATGATCTGCAGGAAGTTCTCTTTCGTCATGAGATGCGTAAATAGTGTCATATTCGTCTTTTATGGCAATCAGCTTATCCAGCGAAGCTTCGTATTTATCGGGCTCTCTTTTGTCTCCGAACATGTAAATGTGGCCCTTCTGAACAGAGTCTCCTGCAATAAGAACACGATTATTTACATCAAGAATCGCCACGCTTCCGGCTGTGTGCCCGGGGATATGAATGATCTTAAGGGGCCTGTTTCCGAGGTCTATAACCTCTCCATCCTTGATACCACGAAGGGCTGTTCCCGGATATCTTTTGCAGACATCACACTTAACGTAATCATCAGGATGGATAAATATCTCGGTAAAAGCTGCTGTTCCTGAGGTGTGATCTCCATCGCCGTGGGTATTTAACAGCATAACAGGCTTATCTGTAAGCCCTTTTGCCAGCTCCAGTGCATCAGGACAATTCATTCCACTGTCTATCAGCACGGCTTTTTCATCCCCGGCCAGAAGGAAAAATCTTACAAAGCCGTCCTCAAAACTCCATGTGTTCTCTCTAGTCTTAATTATTTCTGCCATAATTTTTGTCCCCATTTCTCTCATTACTTAATCAGTCATTTCCTCATCAGAGCATTTCCGTGATCCTTGAGCCATTTACGTCTTTCCTTATAATCCGGAATAAACTTCTCAACTTCTGCCCAGAACCTGTCAGAGTGATTCATTTCCTTCCTGTGGCAAAGCTCATGAACCACCACATATTCGGTAATCTCATCAGGTGCTCTCATAAGCAAACAGTTAAAATTTAGATTCCCCTTCCCTGAACAGCTTCCCCATCGGCTCTTTTGCATTCTGATGGTTATATTTCCATAAGTCACTCCCATCATTCTGGCGTATCTGTCAACCATCGGAGGGATTATCCGCTTAGCCCTGGTTGTCAGCAGCTTGATATCCTGCTCCGTCAGCGCCTCTCCGCTCTCTTCGACCTGCTGCCTCTCCTTCATTTTCCTGAGACTTTTATCGATCCAATCCGCTTTCTCCCCTACAAAGCGGTTAATTTCCTTTTCTGAAACCCCGTAGGGTGCTTTTACAACCACGCGTAGGTCTTTTCTAACCTCTATTGCTATTGTTTTTCTTCTGCTTCTTATAAGTTCTAATTCCAAGTTCTATCCACCACTTTAAAATCAGTTTTCTTGATACACCTGCCATGGTCTGCTTATTCACAGACATCAGTATTTCTTTGGCACATCTCATGAACAGCATAACATATAGATTCTTCAATTACAGCAGGCACTTTTTTATTTTCTTTTCTACCATTCTTATGTCCAGAGGTGATGTTTCAGATTCCATAGAAAACAACAACGTATTTCCGATTTCTAAGCCATTTCTTTCATATGCATCCAGCTTAGACAATGTTTTTATAGCATACGCAGCATCAGTAACCAGCCCGAAATGCTCCCAATATATTGTTTTTCTCTGCTGTACATTAAGAAGCACAAAGTCCGGAAACATAGCCCCTCCATCGTCTAACTCGAACAGAGGCTCATAAACATATGGTATTTCATACTTATAGAATAAATCCGCCAAGATTTTCTCTGATTTTGATCGTACATACTCTCCTTTATTAGTTAGGTACTGTCCTTTTTCTGGATAAGTGTTTTTTCCTCCCAGATACGCTTGTTCCCATTCTTTAATATACTCATCATCCGGAAGTACTGCAGGCGTAACCATACTTCTTCTAGCATCGCACAGGTTGTTGTATACATCTGTTATCATTTCCATATCATACAATCTTACAAACCTGTCCATCCTTAGACGCATTGTACGAAGCACTTCTCCCAGTGCTTTGTCATAATCCAGTTGCAACTTTTTCCTGACCTGATCCAGTTCGCTGACTTTCACATATGTTCTTTTCCCATCCGGATTCTCCCAATAGTATTGATAACCGTATTTATTCTTTGAAAACCTTACTCCTCTTGTTTCGGTTATCTTGTTTCTATTTATCCTCTTTTCGGTTTTATCAATCAGCTTATCAAGCCATGCTATTTGCGCTTGCAGTTCTTTTGTATAGTTTTGCATCGATTATTATTAACCCCTTTTCTATTTCTTTGTTTCTTCACCTATTCTGCATTGGCGGCTTTATTTTCTAACCACAATACACGCTCAGACTCAATTTTATCCATTTGGCGTGCATGCCTTTTTGCCCTAATACACGCAGCAATCATTATTCTTCCATTCGCGTGCTGTCCATTACATGGTTAAGCACGCACAAAATGCTTAAGCTCCTATACGCATGTAGCGTTTCTTTTGCTCCTACACGCTCAAATGTCATAATTGGCAAATTGCATGTATGTTCTCCTCTCGCCCACTTCAACCAGCCCCCAAATATACATGCCCATCACACTTTGTTTCTTATAGCGTGTTGCTTTGCAACATCCTCTACACGCCTATAAGCAATCCTCATTCTCCGGCATGTTATACTGCAATATCCTCTACATGCATGCGCGAAACAACCGTTTACTCGCGTGTAGTTAGTTCAACCACCAGTCAGTTTATGGCACAATGAACGTTCGACCACAATGAACTCTCGACCACAATGAACTCTCGACTGCAATAAGCGGCAGGATTGCCACGCCAAAAACCGCCACATGAACTCATAAACAAAGCAAAAACTCTTAGGAATCAGTGTGATCAGACATAAATAATCACAAACGATCTTTATAGAATAGTTTTGAATAAAAGAAAATATACTCTAATTCAAAGTATAAATCAAGAAGTTAGCGCAAATAAAAAAGCCTCTCCTGTCTGCAAACGGGAGAGGCGGCTCCTTTCATGAGCTAAATAAGCCAACTCGAAAACACCCTCTTAGGCGTGGATGCTTTCTATATGCATTCAATATGCTTTCAATATATTTTTAATGTAACACGTATCACAAGTTCTATCCAACTTAGTCCTGCTGTGCCTTTTCAGGGTTCTCAAGCATTTCCTGCATTGTATGCCAGCCAAGAACAGCACACTTAACTCTTGCAGGCATGTGAGCTACATCCTGAAGGGCTGCTGCCTCGTCAAGCTCCTCGATGCTTGCTTCGTCGGTAATCTCACCCTTTATCATTCCCATGAAAGTTCCGGCGAGCTTGATGGCATCTTCCTTTGTTCTTCCGATGACCTGATCAGCCATCATATCTACAGATGCCTGAGAAATAGCACATCCACTTCCCTCGTACATAGCATCCTCAATCTTGCCGTCAACAATCTTAAGTGACAAAGTAATGTCATCACCACAACTTGGGTTAACACCTCTTAAAACAAGGTCAGGATTTTCCATTTTGCCCTTGTGAACCGGGTGAAGGTTGTGCTCATTTACTATTTCTCTGTATAACTGCTTAAGCTCCATATCCCATGACCTCTCTAACTCCTGCGAGCTTCTGAAGGAATCTCTCTACCTCTTCCTCAGTGTTGTAGAAATACACACTAGCTCTTGCGGTAGAACCTGCTCCGATAAACTGCATAAGAGGCTGTGCGCAGTGATGGCCCGCTCTTACACAAACATGATCATCATTAAGCACCGAAGCAATATCGTGCGGGTGAACACCCTCCATTGTGAAGGTTACGATTCCGCAGTGCTTAGAATAATCCTTTGATCCATATATTTTAATATACGGCATCTTGGCCATGCCGTCCATAAGAAGCTTTGTGAGCTTGTGCTCCTGCTCCCTGATATTGTCAAAACCAACTTCCTGAAGATACCTGATAGCTGCTTCGAGGCCAACTGCTCCGCCCACATTCACGGTTCCAGCCTCAAACTTGTGAGGAAGCTCCGCATAGGTTGCTTCAGTTCTTGTAACATACTCGATCATCTCTCCGCCGGTCAAAAAAGGACTCATCTTCTCAAGAAGCTCCTTTCTTCCGTAAAGAGCGCCGATTCCCATAGGTGCGAGCATTTTGTGTCCGGAAATAGCGTAAAAATCAACGCCGAGCTCCCTTACATTTACCTCCATGTGAGGCGCTGCCTGAGCTCCGTCTGCAAGAACAATTGCTCCCTTGCTGTGTGCATACTCTGCGATCTCTGCCACAGGATTTGTGATTCCCATTACGTTTGAAACATGACCGATCGCAACGATCTTAGTCTTATCGGTAATCTTTGAGGTGTATTCCTCTTCAGAAATTACGCCCTCTTCATCAGGCTCAAGAAAAACAAGTGTCGCTCCCTTTTTCTTTGCCACCATCTGCCAGGGAAGGAGGTTGCTGTGGTGCTCCATAACAGAAACCACGATCTCGTCACCCTCATTCACATTGTCCATTCCGTAGGAGTAAGCGACAAGGTTTATTGACTCTGTGGTATTTCTTGTAAAAATGATCTCTTCAGATTTTACACCGCCCAGAAAAGAAGCCACTGTGCTTCTTGCGCTCTCATAAGCATCTGTCGCAGCTACGCTCCAGTCATAAAGTCCTCTAAGAGGATTGGCATTGGCTGTCTTGTAAACCTCTGAAACAGCCTCCAGCACCTGTCTTGGACGCTGTGAAGTAGCCGCATTGTCAAAATATATGTAGTTTCCTGAATTAAGGATGTCAAAATCCTGCCTGAAATCTCGCATGGCACTCACCTTTAAATGATACTGAATTCTATAATCTTAATCTGATATACGAATTGCTTATGATTCCTATATCATAGTACGTTCTGAACGTAATACTCTACTCTCTGCATAAGAGCCGGATCCGGAATAGTTCTAGCAACGCTCTCAAGCCTTGCTCTGATCATGATCCTCTTAGCCTCTTCCTGGTCGATACCCCTTGTCTGCATATAGAAAAGAAGATCCTCGCCAAGCTGTCCGATAGTTGCTCCGTGACGTCCGTCCACGTCTTCTTCCTGACAAAGGATAACAGGCATTGAACGATTTACAACGTCAGGGCTTAAAAGAAGTGCATCCTCCTGCTCATCTCCTGCTGAGCCAGAGCTTCCGTTCCTGAAATCAATGGTTCCTCTGAAGGTCTTCTTTGCCTGATCCATCAGAACGCCCTTAAACTGCATGTTTGCGTTTGTCTTCTTGCCGCGGTGCTCTGCAACATAGTTGATATCGAGCTTTTCTTCGTTTCTGCAAAGATATCCCATGTTGGTAAAAAGCTCAGATTCCTTCTCAGCGAGGTTCACATAGCAGCCTGTCCAAACCTTATCAGCTCCTAGTTCAAGAGAAGTAACGTTTATTGCTCCTCTCTCAAAGCAGGCTCCGCCGATATCATCAAAATGTAAAAAGCCCTTGCCCAAGAGCTGAGACTTTACAATGTTGATCTTTGCGCCTTCCTCGGCAAAAAGCCTTGTGCTTACGCCAAGAAAACCGCTCGCATCAAGCTCTGAATTATAATCAAAAATAACTGTTATCTCAGAATTCTTTTTAGCGTGGATAACCTGAGCTGCCAGAACGCCGTTTCCGTTTTCCAGCTTGAAATCAAGGAAAAGAGGCCTTTCTGCCTTTACGCCCTCTTCGACTGTGTAAATATCAGCAAGAGCTCCTGCTGCCTCGAAGAGGTTGTCCACATCTACTCCCATGCCGGTTCTCAAAGCCTGTGCATCATTTCTTGCGCTGGTATCTCCGTTAGGAGCCTCGAAAACTCCGGTGGTATTAAGAATTCTCTCTTTATTTGACCTGAATACCTCTCCTGCCTTGGCAAAAGAAACTCGCTCTGCCACAACACCTGCAGGAAGCTCTGAAGCCTCAGGTCCTGAAAGTCTGTCTATATCAATTTCTGAACCGGTTATTTTACTGTCGTTGACATGCAAAAAATTGTATGTCAGAACCGGCAATGTATTAACGGTCATCTCTAAGTTTCTTTTCATAATCATCCTCAACCGTTTCCACTCATCTCCAATTTGATGAGGTTGTTCATCTCTACTGCGTACTCAAGAGGAAGCTCCTTGGATACAGGGTTTGCAAAGCCGCTGACGATCATTGCCTTTGCATCTTCTTCGCTGATTCCACGGCTCATAAGATAGAAAATAGCATCATCGCTAATTCTTCCAATCTTTGCCTCGTGTCCTACATCTGCATCATCGGTGCGGATATCCATTCCCGGGATAGTATCTGCTCTTGAGATGGAATCCAGCATAAGTGAATCGCAGGATACAGAAGCCTTAGCCTTTTTAGCAGTGCTGTTTATAATAACGCTGCTTCTGTAGGTTCCAACACCGCCGTCCTTGGAAATGGACTTGGTGGAAATAACTGATGAGGTTCTCTCACCCTGATGAACTACCTTTGCTCCGGTGTCGAGATTCTGACCCTTTCCGGCAAAAGTGATTCCTGTAAATTCCATGTGAGAATCATTTCCTTTAAGAATAGTCATAGGATAAAGGTATGAAGTGTGTGAGCCAAAAGAGCCTGAAACCCACTCCATTCTTCCGCCTTCCTCAACAATGGATCTCTTGGTGTTGAGGTTGTACATATTCTTGGACCAGTTCTCAATAGTTGAATAACGAAGTCTTGCGTTTTTACCCACATAAAGCTCAACGCAGCCTGCGTGAAGATTTGCCACATTGTACTTAGGCGCTGAGCAGCCCTCGATGAAATGAAGATCTGCACCTTCGTCTACTATAATAAGTGTGTGCTCAAACTGACCTGCGCCTGCGGCGTTAAGTCTGAAGTATGACTGAAGGGGAATATCTACCTTAACTCCCTTTGGTACATAAACAAAAGAGCCACCTGACCATACTGCTCCGTGAAGAGCTGCAAATTTGTGGTCTGTGGGAGGGACAAGCTTCATGAAATGGGTCTTGATCATATCTGCATAAGGCCCTCTCATAGCGCTCTCAAGGTCTGTGTAGATAACGCCCTGGGCTGCCACTTCGTCTTTTACGTTGTGGTAAACAAGCTCTGAGTCGTACTGCGCACCAACACCTGCAAGAGATTCTCTCTCCGCCTGAGGAATACCCAGCTTTTCAAAGGTGTTCTTGATGTCCTCAGGAACCTCTTCCCAGCTGCCCTTCATATCTGACTTGTGTCTTACATAGGATGAAATCTTGTCCATGTCCAGACCCTCGATACTTGGACCCCAGTCAGGAACCTTGAGCTCGTTGTAGATTCCAAGACACTTAAGTCTGAAATTCCTCATCCACTCAGGGTCATTCTTTTCCTCGGAAACCTTAAGAACTGTCTCCTTGGTAAGACCTTCCTTCAAACGGTAGAATTCATCTTCATTCTCTATATCTTTAAAATCGTATAAACTGCGGTCGATATCGGCCACAATCTGCTTATTGTCACTCATATCAATCCTCGCTCAAGAACTTCTCAAATCCGTTGGCATTGATCTCATCTACAAGAGTTCCGTCGCCTGTGTGTACAATCTTACCCTTTACAAGAACGTGGGTGTAATCAACATGAAGAGATTCCAGAATCTTTGTGCTGTGGGTAATGATAAGGAGCGCACCGTCCTTCTTTTTCTGGTACTCCTCAATTCCCTTGGAAACAGTTCTAACAGCGTCTACGTCAAGACCTGAGTCTGTCTCGTCAAGGATTGCAAACTTGGGATTAAGCATAAGAAGCTGAAGAATCTCAGCCTTTTTCTTCTCGCCGCCGGAGAATCCAACATTAAGATCTCTGTCAGCGTAAGACTCATCCATGGAAAGAAGCTCCATAGCTGCTCTTAAAGACTTCTGGAAAGCCATAAGCTTAACGGGAGCTCCTGTCTGAGCATGATAAGAATTTCTGATAAAGCTTGAAAGTGAAATTCCCGGAACCTCATAAGGATTCTGGAAGGATAAAAACATTCCTGCCTTAGCCCTCTTATCTGCTGAGCTCTCGGTAATATCCTCTCCGTCAAAAATGATCTGGCCATCTGTAACGTTATAATGAGGATTGCCCATGAGGGTAAAGCCAAGGGTTGACTTACCTGCTCCGTTAGGTCCCATAAGTACATGAGTCTCTCCGGGCTTTATCTCAAGATTAATATTATGAAGTATAGGAAGTTCATTATCTATGGAAACTGATAAATCCTTTACCTGAAGAAGTGACTGTTCTGACATGTCCTTTTCCTTTCTAAATTCAAAAAACAGTTTTTAAATCAACCTATTCCTACTGTATTAGTAGGAATAGGATAGCATCACATATTTTCCTTGTCAATACGAAGCATTCTCTACTTCAAAAACAACAATTGATAGTGTAACATAAAAGTGCTTGACATACCACTCAAAGTTGAGTAATATATATTCTTGTCAGCACCACGCGGGTGTAGTTCAATGGTAGAACACCAGCCTTCCAAGCTGGATACGTGGGTTCGATTCCCATCACCCGCTTTATCATCCCAATATTTTTGAATGGATAGTAATGCACTATCCAATTTTTTTGCACCAAATCTAAATGCAAATGATTTGCATTTGCATTTCACCACTTACAAGGAGAACAGCTATGGAAATGATAATTGATATCGTTAAAGATGGCGTCATTGATTCAGTAAAGATTCTGCCATTTCTTTTCATAACATATCTGATCATGGAGTACTTAGAGCACAGAACAGCCGAGTTCACTCAGAACATCGTTCAGAAGACCGAACACTTCGGGCCTCTCTGGGGCGGACTTATCGGAATCTTCCCCCAGTGTGGATTTTCTGCTGCTGCCTCCAACTTCTATGCAGGAAGAGTTATAACCCTTGGCACACTTATCGCCATTTACCTTTCAACCTCAGATGAAATGATTCCTCTTTTCATCTCAGAGCATTTTCCTGTGGGAACCATGGTAAAAATCCTTGCGCTGAAGGCTGTGATCGGAATCATTGCAGGCTTTGCCATCGACGCTGTTGTGCACTGGTATCACAAGGTTCATAACAAAGACCTCGACGATCCGGTAAGAATCGAGGCTCTCTGTGAAAAAGAACACTGTCACTGCGAGGAAAGCGAGGATGAGGGCCTCTTTGGAATCGTAAAATCCGCATTTGTCCACACAATGCACATTTTCCTTTTTGTACTTGTTCTTTCACTTATATTTAATGCAGCCATCGAGCTTATCGGAGCAGACAGACTTTCAATGCTCCTTAAGACAAGCCCTGTTATAAGCCACATCCTGGCAGGTCTTATCGGACTTATTCCCAACTGCGCTGCTTCAGTCATCATCTCAACGCTCTACCTTGACCAGATGATAACCCTCGGAACCATGATGAGCGGACTTTTAGTTGGTGCAGGAATCGGACTTCTGGTGCTCTTTAGAGTTAATGACAATAAAAAAGAGAACTTCAACATCACAATTCTCTTATTTGTAATCGGAACTATTGTTGGACTTCTCCTTGATCTTATCGGTATTAAGTTTTAATGGTAAAAAGCTATGAGTTGTAAAATCCATTCAGAATTTCATGATGATTTAGTTGAAAAATACTGGCCCGAGGGCTTTAAAAAGACAAAGCAGAGAATCGACATCTTCAAGATCCTCTTTTCCTCAGAAGTGCCTCTTTCCGCAGCGGAAATCTACAATAGTCTGCTTTCAGGCCCTTCCTCTGAGCAATTTGCCTTTTCAACAATTTACAGAAACCTTCTCGCCTTTGAAAAAGCCGGTCTTGTGACAAAAACAGTCCTCTCCTCCGAGGATAATGCTGTTTACGAACTCACTCTCGGCAGCCACAGGCACTACGCAGTGTGCCTTACCTGCCACAAAAAATTCCCGCTCTCAGTTTGTCCCGTCCACGAGATTACTGAAAATCTTAACGAGACACTCCCCGGCTTTGTGGTAACCGGACATCAGCTCGAGATTTACGGCTATTGTCCTGCCTGTCAGAAACAGGCTTAAGTGGAGCCTTCCGAAGCAGCCTCCGCTGATTCGGCCTCTTCCTCATCTTCTTCGTCCACATAGGAGCCGAATTTTGCAGTACCTTCCTCCGTCACCACGTCATACTCAAGGGTGATGGAGACTCCGTCTGATAACTCCCCCAGCTCCTGTGGGCAGGCAAAAATGTATTCCTTGCCATCTTCGTCTGTTGCAACAAATTCCCACTTATCAGAATCACTATATATAGGAAGCATTACTCCCATCATGGTATAGCCGTCACTTAGAACAACGCCCTCGCCAATGACATTTTCGGAAAAAGTGTCCGCTGTAACATCATGGAACTTTATGCTTGTAAGGTTAGCACCGGCTTTGTTCACCAGATAACACTCAATCTCGCCATGCTTTGCAGCCTCCTGCCTCTGGGCCTCTTCATCATCATAGGTTCCGTCAAGCTTTCCCTGAAGCTTTGAATACTCAGAAGCAATCTCTGTGACAGTTGGCAAATATTCGTCGATCTTCTTATCACTCATCTTAAGAAAATCCACCAGCATAACCTCATCAACCTTTGCAGAAAGCTCGTCAAGCTTTGCCCTGTCTTCATCTGTGGTGAGATCAAGATAGCTCTCCTCAGCCTTATCTCTGGCTTTGACCAACTCATCCCTAGCACCTTCTGCCTCTGCCAGCTTTTCATCTGAAGGCTTGCAGCCAACAAGCATTACACTAAGAAGAGCCAACATCAGCGCTGCTCTTACTTTTTTTCCGTCAAATCTTCTCATTTCCTTACATCCTTTTCTCATTCCGGCAAATTCATCAAACTAACATCACTTACTTTACCACTTTTCGTCCTCAGGAATCAAATCCCGGGCCGTTGTAATAATAATCCAGGATCAGTCCTACAACCCTGGTGTAGTTAACCTTTCCTTCCGCCACTCCGTTGACCTTCAGGTTCGTGTCGATGAAGGTATCTGCTGCCTTCTTAACAGTCTCGGTCTTAAGCACAGCGTTTTTCTCAACTTCCTCCCACTGCTCCTTGGTCACAAACTCATTGTCGTACTTAACCTGCTCAGAAATTTTAACATGTTTTCCATACTCTTCTTTGCTGACTGCATTATAAAAATCATTGTTGATATAGTTAAGTACACCAAGATAAGCGCTGTAGACAAATTCCACGTCATCTGACTTTACACAGGCAAGGAACCCCAAAAGGTTTGCCTCATCCTCGTAGATATAGCCATGGGTGTGGGCAAGCTCATGGCACATGGTAAAGGGCTTGTGCATGATGGACATCTTGGAATTGATATTTGCCTCCATGGAAAAAGGAAAATAGTAGCCCTGCATGTACTGCTGACACATAAACTCAGAAAAATACAGATTCTTTGGCGTTGTATAAAAGCCGGAGAGCCTCTGGTATTCGCTTGAAAGCGCCTTTATCGCGCTGATAGCTGTGGCGGTCATATCACCTTCGTATAAAACATTTCCCTTTTCATCCCTTGGGACCACCATACTAAGCTCGTTGCATCTTGTTACCACGAAGTCCCGAAGCTCCGAAAGCTGCTGCAGGGTATACTCCTGATTCTGTGAATAAACAGGTACCTTCGAACAGTGATATAAAATAAAGCAGTTAAGAGTCATGATCACACAGGCTATGGCAAGAAGAACCGGCGTTACGCGGGCAAAAAAGACTCCCACATGGCCAAGTCCTTTTTTGATTAACGCGCTCTTTTTCCCGGAAAGCTTATTAACAGCGCAGACGATTCCGTAAACTATCAAAAAAACTACCGCAAGCGCCACATAAATGCAAAGTGCCACAATGACCCATTCTCCGACTGAGAAAGGAAAATATGAATTTATAAAGCTAAGTGGCAGCGTAACAATGGGAAAGATATTGCTTACGTAGAAATCAGAAAAAGCCGCACTTTTTGATGCGGCGAAATTTATCAGAGCGCATATTATTATAGTAAGAACTACCGGCAAACCTACTACTTTTTTTGCCTTCATATAAAACACCTCCCGGCGTCTGTAGCCTGCCCTTTGCTTATAGGCACTTTAAGCGTAACATAAATTGTTTATGAATTCCACGTGATTACTATGATAAAATGGAATCATGACACATTCACAAGAACTCAAAAAAGGACAATAATATGAAACTACTTCTTGCTGATGATGAAAAAGAATTATCCAACGCCCTGGTTGCCATTTTAAAGCACAGCAACTACACGGTTGATGCAGTCTACAATGGCACTGATGCCCTGGACTACGCTCTTACAGGGGACTACGACGGTATTATCCTTGATATCATGATGCCCGGTATGGACGGAATGGAAGTGCTTAAGGCCATCAGAGCCAAGGGTCTGTCTACTCCTGTTTTGTTCCTCACTGCCAAGACCGAGGTGGATGACAGAATAAAAGGTCTGGATCTTGGAGCAGACGACTATCTTCCAAAGCCCTTTGATATGGGAGAGCTTCTGGCAAGAGTAAGGGCCATGCTCAGAAGAAAAGAGGATTTTGCTCCCTCCAATCTCACCTGCGGAAATCTTACCCTGGACAGAGCAGGCTACGAGCTCTCAACTCCCGGGCATGAGAAGATCAGGCTGTCAGGTCGTGAGTTCCAGATGATGGAAATGCTCATGACCTCTCCCGGAAGGATAATCTCCGTGGACAACTTTATGGACCGCATCTGGGCTGACGGAGAAGCAGACGTAAACGTAGTATGGGTTTATATCTCAAACCTCAGGAAAAAGCTTGCTTCCCTGGATGCAACCTGCGAGATCAAGGCTTCCAGAGGTATTGGATATTCAATTAACGAGGTTAACTGATGGCTCCCAAAAAAGATAACGATCCACAAAAAGAAAACAGCATGGTCAGGAAGCTGCGAAAAAAGTTCGTGCTGACCGCCATGTTATCTCTGCTGCTTATCATCGTGACCATGATAGCAGTCATAAACATCGTGAACGTCACAAGACTTATCGCTGACGCTGACGAAATCCTTACCATGCTCTGCACCAACGACGGCGAGTTCCCAATGATGCGCATAGTCATAGAAAACAATGACTCCGCAGGAGCTTTTTCCTCAGAAAACATGGGACGAGGCCCTCGAAATCCCGGCAGACAAGCCCCCGGCGAACTTTTTGCCATCGACAGGCTAAACGACAACAGATCCATGGAAATGCCCTACCAGTCCAGATACTTCTTCGTAAAATTTGACAGTGCCGGAGAGGTAACTGCCGTTAACACCCAGCATATCGCCTCTGTCAGTGAAACTACCGCCGAAGAATATGCTTCCTCTGTATACTCTCTGTCAGATCACAAGGGTTTTTACCACTCCTACAGATATATGCAGCTTTTAGCTCCGGATGATAACAGCATAATTGTATTCCTGGACATCAGTAATACGCTGCTGGATTCGTATACTCTCCTGTTCCAGTCACTTCTTATCGGACTTCTGGCTCTGGTTGCAATGTTTATCCTGGTCTTTCTTTTCTCAGGACAGGCCGTCGCTCCGGTTGTTGAATCTCTGGAAAAGCAGAAAAGATTCATCACAGACGCAGGTCACGAGCTCAAAACTCCTCTGGCTGTAATCTCCGCCAACGTAGACGTGCTGGAACTTGAGTCAGGGAAAAACGAGTGGACGGGCAGCATCAGAAATCAGATAAAGCGCATGAACTCTCTTGTAAAAAACATGCTGACACTCTCACGAATGGACGAGGATGTGATGCATGTTGTGTTCTCTGATTTTGATATGAGCAGCGCGGTTGATGAAGTAGCAAGGACCTTCGAAGCTATCGCAGAATCTGCAAACAAACAGTATCATATTGAAATTGCAAAGGACATCCATATAACCGGAGACAAGAATGCCATATCTCAGCTAACATCCATACTTCTGGATAATGCCATGAAGTATTCCTCAGAGAATGGAACAATCACGCTTCGCCTTAACAGGGATAAAAATGTTATCCTTGAAGTCTCCAACACCTGCGACAATATTCCTTCCGGCAATCTGGACAAGCTTTTCGACAGATTCTACAGGGCCGATACATCAAGAAGCCGTGAGAAAGGCGGTTTCGGAATAGGACTATCCGTTGCAAGAGCAATTGCCATTTCCCACGGCGGAAATATTGAAGCTATCAAAGATGGTGATAAGCTTATTCGCTTTAAAGTTACCTTGCCAAAGCAGCTTCCTAAAAAAGTCCAGCAGGCTCAGGCAAACAATGCTTAAAGTTCCTCGCTTCTTACTGTAATAGGACGTGAGCAGCTGATCTCGAGATTTCCGTTTCTCTGACGGATCTCATCAAGCATTCCCTTTGTTGAAGCCTGATTTCTCATTTCAATCTTATAGGTTAACTTGTAGAGACTTCCCATTCCGGAAGTCTTTACTTCCATAAGCTCAGCCTTATTTGTAAATCTTTCAAAAATATCATCGAAGATTCCTTCGAAATCAAGGCCTTCAGGAACAGTGATCTTGAGGGTCTTTTCTGTTTCTGTATCCGAACCGAACTTAATATTTGAAAGGATGAGATTAGCAAGCGTAATTATAAGAGCGAAAATAACTGCGATTCCTATGTAGCCCATTCCTGTTGCAAGGCCTACTGCCATTGCAAGGAAAATGCTTGTGATCTCTTTTCCTGAACCGGGAGCGGAACGGAATCTTACGAGAGAAAAGGCTCCGGCAACTGCAATACCTGCGCCGATATTTCCGTTAACCAGCATAATAACTACCTGAACTACTGCAGGAAGGAGAGCCAGTGTAACGATGTAGCTCTTTGAGTAGGAATTCTTGATCGTGTACATGAATGCTATAAAGATTCCGATTGCCAGGGAGCACAGTGTTGATGCTATGAATGCTCCCCCTGTGATGCTGCCGTTTGTCATTATTGTTCCAAAGATTAAACTGCTTAATGTTGTCATTTTTATGCCTCCTTAAACTGCCCTGCGAAACAAGGCGATCTTGTTTTCTGCTTCTTTTTGTTCTTCACGACGTCTTTTCATGACTCCGTTTTCGCCGTACATGTATTCAACATATCCTCTTCCGTACTTGGAAAAAGATGTGCTTCTTATATTAAGTTCATCTAAAATCCTTGCAAGCTCTACGCTCATGGCGCCTGCTATCTTAAGCTCCATCAGGTGCTGTCCGGGAAGCAGGATGTCAAAGCCCTTGTTGCCTTCCTTAAGATCAAGCTTTTCCGTTCTCCACCTTATGTTTGAATCAAAAGTGATACGAAGGTCCGGATCCTCTATTCCTGCAAGTGCGATGCGGTCGTACGAAATTGCCATCGCAGGTCTAAGACCCTTGTAGTAGCTTACAAAGTAGTCTATTTCCTTAGATATCTGGGATTCCTTTTTGGGCTTTTGTCCTTCTACGAGATACTCAAGTGCCTCGTGATAAGGCATCGATATTCTTCTCTTGTAGACCACACCCTTGAACTTCTTCTTTATCTCTATGAAGGAATTGGTGTCATCGGTGGGAGTGCCATATGTCCTTAGCCTTAGCTTTTCCTTGTACACCGGTTTTTCCAAAGACCTTTCGATGAGCTTATAGTCAGGTGTGTCGAAATATATGTTTAAAATGGAAGTCTCTCCATAAGCATCAATTTCTGCCATCCCCTCAAGTCTTTTCAGAAGCCTTTTATACTGGGTATCGTCCAGAAGATATTTCACTTCGATTCTTTCGAAAACATTTTTGAAATCTGCCATGTTTACCAGCCTTTCGAAACTTGGTTTTCTGTATCTTATGGTGCCATTCTAAAAGTCGAACCTAAAAAGAACTTAAAACAAATACAAGTTTATACTTTTTTTAGATATTTTTTTGTTAAAAGAGTCTGAGAATGCCGATTTTTACTGCGTTTGTATGTTATAATAAATCATAATTTAAGGAGGTGTGGGGTATGTACAAAGCAGGGGATAAAGTTATTATCTTGGATTACAACCAGAAACCAATCGTTCCATACGTTGTCGCAGAGATCGAGGACGTTATCGCTGATGACAGGGTTCGCCTGAAACTCCCGGACAACGCGTGTTGCATGGAGTTCACCGATCGTTTCGAGAAGATCGACGAAGAGACCTACGACAAGTATCTTCACGCTGTTCACGAACGTGAAAAGCCGCTTCCCGGAGATCTGCAGATTGACATCCGCAAGTTCGCATCAAAGCATCCTCGTCGCAGAAAAGACGAGATCATCAAGATGTTTGATCAGGACAAACGCTATGTTTCAATTTTGAATGCCTACACCGGCCGTGTAAGCATGTATGGAAAAGAGAACATCAACGAGAGATTCCTCTTTGAATACAAGGAGGCATTGTTCGGAATCGTTGAGACAAGAACCTTCTTCCATGACCTGGACAGCACCATTCAGGTTCCGGATCTGGTTTAAGGAAATAAGACATTGCATAGGACGATCATAATTCTTGAGGGTCTGGCATTAAGCCAGACCCCCTTTTTATGGGTGATTCTTATAGCGACATTCCTTTCAAAAACTGAAAAGTGGCAATAATTGTGTGCTATAATCTTATACGAAAATATCATATGCTGATCTGATGTGCCAAAATCGTACAAGAGGGTTGGCCAGTCAAATTTCTTTTGTAAGGAGTCCCTATGAAAAAGAGAATAGTTTCCGGATTATTGGTGGGTATGTTGCTATTGACGTCGTTTGATTCCAAAGCGGGTGAACCTGCAGTGAAACAAGATGACGACTTGATCTTTTTTGATGCGGATATCGAGAATAATGTAGAGGCCCAGCAGATTGATGAGATTGAAGGCCTTGATGACAGCATCGAAATAATTGAAGAAACCGAATCGGACGAACTAACCGCAGACGGAGCACAGGATGAGAGGCTTCTTGCCAAGGTAACTCCAATAACCGAACGTGGTGACTTCAAGGAATTCAAAGCCATTCATAACAGAAAAGAGCTTGAAGCGATAAATGATGATCTCAATGGCAAATACTATTTAGCTAATGATATCGATCTATCGGGAAATGAATGGGTTCCCATCGGATATATACATAATCAATTCGGTGATTCCATGTATGACTTCAGGGGAATTCTGGATGGTCAGGGTCATTCTATAAAGAATATGACAATTAATCCAAGTGAACCATATGCGAAAAATAATAACAATGGAGCCGGCCTGTTTTCCTGCATCGGTGATAGCTATGGAATTTCCTGGGACCATCCTAATGGGGATTATGCAATACAAAACCTTATTTTGGAGAACGTTTCTATAAATGTATCCGAAGGTTTTTATGGAGTAGCAGCAGTAGTAGGAAAACTGGACTCAATTGATGAATCTTCGTCTGTCTTATTAAATAACATTGTGGTTTCAGGAAAAATCAGTGGTCAAAATACCGTAGGTTCAATAATTGGCGCAGCAAATAATTCAAAATGTAAGATCAGCAATTGCTCTAACTATGCAAGTATCTCTGTCCAAGGTGGATTCGCAGGCGGAATCCTGTGTTATGGCTATGGCACTGTTGAGAATTGTGAAAACCACGGAAATGTTGAAGGACAAGGCGGCATTGCAGGCGGACTCACAGGCAATATATCCAATTGTAAAAACTATGGAGATGTTTCCGGTGTAATGATAGATTCAAACATTTATCATCCTGTTTTTGACATGAACAATTCCGTTGGAGGAGTCGTAGGATCTTTGTATAACACCTCTTATGATGAATCCTATAGCGAAATTAAAAATTGTCAAAACTTTGGAACTGTAAAAATCGGTGACAGCACATATTGTAGTGCAATCGGAGGAATAGCGGGCCGCTCCTACAAGTATGTTTATTCAAACTGTATCAATTCGGGAGATGTATCAGGACCTGAAAAAGTTGAATATACAACGTCATATACAGGAGGCATCGTAGGAAGCGTTGATGATGGATATGATGAAAAGGTTATTATAAAAGGCTGCCAAAATAGTGGAAATATCAGCGGCGATATGGCCGGAGGAATCGGAGGAAAAACGGGTTCGCTCCTAGAGTGCAAAAATTCCGGTAATATCACCGACGGAGCAGGAATAGTTGCAAGCTGTGAAAAAAGTACCATTGAATCCTGTGTAAATGATGGAAGAATTGAAGGAACAAGGGGTTCGGGAATTGTACTCAAAACAGAAGAAACGACTATTCTTAAATGTAAGAACTTTGGCGATATTGTTATACAGCAATCTGAAACGAATGACTCTGGCGACAGGTATATCGGCGGTATAGCAGGCAGCTCTCAAACAGTTACTGATTGCGAGAACTATGGCGAGATTTCGGTTTATAGTAATTATACAGATTGGGGCGGAACTATTGTAGGTGGCATTACCGCCTATAATAGTAACGAGATCAGCAACTGCGTAAACCATAGCTTTATTTCTTCAAATTGCGCCACAGGAGGAATTGCAGCCGGTGCGCATTCAGTAGCAAAATGTAGAAATGAAGGCGAGTTATTGGTTTCCTGTGACGATTCAAAATCTGTGCTATGCGGAGGAATTGCTGCAAGCGGAAGTGGTTTGGTCGATGAATGCAGTAATTACGGAGATATCAGCCTGGTTCTTCATAGTACTCACACCTGGGAAGTGGACTATGTAACTCACAGATCGACTCCTCCGGAGCCAACGGTTGGCGGAATCGTTGGAAGTCTGGGAGAAATAACGAATTGCTATAATTCCGGTGATATCTATATTGACAATTCTGCTTTAGGAACAGAGATTTACGATGAAGAAGAAGGCATTGGCAACTATATGTTCGGCGCACTGGCTGGCGGCATTGCAGGCTATGCCATAGACATCTCCAATAGTTATAATGTCGGAGATGTAATGGCAAAGGCCAGCAGCGGTTATGTTTTTACCGGCGGTGTTATAGGCTATGGTGGTGGCAGCAGAGCCATTGATAACATCTATACAAGAGAAGGCGAAGAATGGAAAGAAACAGGAGTTAATAAAACTATTTCGCTCAGTAGCTCCATCAATTCAGGTTATTCCGAACCTGTTGTTGAAGCTCAAAAGCGTCAGAAAAAGTCGAATGCCATCGGCACTGCATTAAGCGCCAAAAATGCAAAAGACAATCTGTGGAGAAAAGATGGTATCGATCAGGAGAGCGGTACTGATTTTGATGAATATCCGCATAAAACGGTATGGTATGGCAGTCCTTATGAACCAATGGGTTTTTACGAACAGACTCCATATGATGAGCTTGGTTGGGATTTTGATGAAATATGGACCTTTGCAGAAAAAGGCGGGCTTCCGGTCCTTAAATGGGAAAATCTTACCGTAGGTCCCTACATGAGTGAAGTCATTGAAGGCGGCAATAGCAGCTATATAGCCAGAGGGACAGTTGGAAATATTACCTGGAGCATTTATCGTAAGGTGACGCTTAACGGCGACTCTTACTCTCTCAAGCTTGAGGGAAGCGGAGAAATGCCTGATTTCACCAAAAATGATCAGCCCTGGAGTTCCTACAAAGACCGAATTATCAGCATTAGCATCGACAAAAAAATAACTTCAATCGGAGCATATGCATTTTCCGGACTTGAAAAAGAAGATATAGACATATCTCTCGGAAGCCGTATAACTAAAATCGGAACCGGCGCTTTCATGGGTAGTTCAGGCTTTAAATGGATCGTGCTTCCAAGAGGTCTGACAACTATAGTTGAGGGAAGCGATGGAAGTGATACTGCCTTCAGTGGATGCGATGACCTTGTGCTTGGCGCATGGAACGGATCTTATGGACTTTCGTATGCTAAAAAGCATAATCTGAAGTATGTGCTTATTAATGAGATCACTATTGAGCCAAGACCTAATACTGCGATTTCAAATTCATTAAAGAAAATAAAACTAAGATATACAGGAGAATATGGCGAAACAGATAAAACTGTTTCATGGGGCGGAAAACTATTTGAGAACCCATCTGGCGCATATAATAAAGATACAGCGTTAGCATCTGCAGTGATTAGTGCAATGCTTGAAACCAAATCATTCTCCGATGCGTCACAAAATGAAATTATAAGGATACAGGAGAACTTTCATAATCTGGGATTTGATTATGAAAATATTGCAATAGGAAATTACAAATACGATAAGATTCCAACCCTTAAAATGCAAGACTATGGCGTTGACCTCAATGATGGAGCATATGCATACGCCATAGCAGCAGACTCGATAGATGTAGATAGGGAGTATAATAACCTGATTATTATTGCTGCCAGGGGAAGTACTACTCTTTCTGAGTTTGCTGGTGATGGCACTTCGGATAACGCTTACCATAGCGAGTTCGGATATTACATTTATGATAATTCGTATTCCTTCTATAAAAGTATAATTAAGGGCTTGTCAAAGTTTCTTGAGACCCATGAATTTACTTTGACTGATGGAAGTAAGAGTACGCTAAATGACTATTTAGAAAGCAACACCGATAAAAAACTAAAATTCAAAATCCTTCTTACAGGACATAGCCTTGGCGGCGCGGCAACTGATCTGGTGGCTCAGTGGTTCAATTCCGGTGCCTTAGGTGGCGGATGGAATGGAACATATGAAAAAAGCGATGTTCACGCATATACCTTTGGGGCAATAAATGCAATCGCAGAGGGCGGATATGAACGCCCATGGACATGGCTGCATGGTTGCCCGGTTGCAGCCGGTTATGAAAATGTTCACAATGTATATAATTTTTATGATACTTTTGGACCCAAAGGACATCATAGTCTTGCTACAGAAAGATGGTTCTATCATATAGGTTCAGGTTATGGTAAATTTGGCCATTTGGATCTTTTTGAGGAAAATTTTAATGACAGTCATAATATGTACAATTATATACGTGCAGTTCAGTATGACAAAGTCGATTATAATTACCATTACACACGTGATGTTTGGAAACAAGAGCATCTATACGCCTGCCCTGTAGACATAGACGTCTATAAATCCGACCAATTAGTTGGAAGAGTAAAAGACAACGTCGTCGATGAGGACGTAACTCAGATTCCGATGTTTGTTGATGAAGAGGGCGTAAAGCACATACTTCTTACAGGCCCTGATAGTGATTATTCGATCAGGATCACTGCCACAGCAGAAGGCACCATGAACGCTTATATCAACGATATCAACGATTCCGAAGGGTATAAAAACATTGAAGGAATAGCACTTGAGACCGGAAAAACCTTTGAAGTACAAGCCAAGGATGGTACAAAAGCATGTGAAGAAAAGATTCTGGTCCTTGATGAGAATTCCAATCCGGTAAGGGAAGTAATTGAAAACGGACAGGAAGTTCAATATCACAAATATGGAGAGGTACTGGAATCCGATATCCCATCCGATGGCAATATCCCCGATGGAATCTGGGTTGCAGGGGTAAAAGATCTTAATTTTACCGGAAAGAAGCTTACCCAGAATTTCCGTGTATACGATGGAACTGTAATGCTTGCATCAAAAATCGACTACACCGTATCCTATAAGAACAACAAGAAAGCATATACCATCGCTGATCCGAAGAACCTGACACCAGCAGATAAAAAGTCAGCTCCCAAAATGACGATCAGCATGAAAGGCAATTACAGCGGAAAGCAGACAGTATATTTTTCCATTATACAATCCGGCGAATCCGGAGAGGATCCGAATAATGATGTGACTAAGCCATATCCAATGACCGGAGATAAGATATCTATTACCGATCTGCAGGGAAACACGGAGCTTTCAGCCGTATATAAAAAAGGCGGGGCAAAACCGGGAATTCGAATTATTTATGAGAATACAATTCTTAAAGAAGGTCGTGATTACGTCCTTAAATACACAGGAAATACCAAGTACCCCGCCAAGAAAGCCACTGTGACCATCACAGGAAAAGGAAGATTTACCGGCAAGATCAAAAAAGAGTTTTCTGTCACTCAAAGAGCTTTTTCCGAGAGCGAAGGCATAACTGTAGTAGCCTCAGATGTTTCCGTCGGCAAAAAAGCAGGACAATACAAGACTAAGGTAAAAGTATTTGATTCTGAAGGAAAACTTCTTAAGGCAGGTACAGACTATGATAAGAACATCCTTTACCTAAAGGATGGCACGGAAATGACTAAGACTGATTTCCCGAAGGCAGATGATATCATAACTGTAAGAGTAACCGGAAAAGGCGGCTATTCGGAAAGCTACATCGAGACAACATACAAGGTTCTCGACAAAAAACAGATCAAAGATATCAGCAAAGCAACAATAAAGATTAAACCGCAGTCATATAATAAGGGAATTCCTGTGCTGATCACCAGCCAGAATCAGCTTTCCACAGCTACTATCGGTAAAGCCAAGACTCCACTTATTCTCTGCACAGACGATTTCACTACCGGCGATTTCAAAGTAGTACCGGGAAGCTATGTGAAGAATTCCGCCAAGGGCACAGCAAAAGTTACCTTCATGGGAACAAACGGCTATACAGGAGTAAAAACCGTAACCTATAAGATTGGAGCCAGATCTTTGGTGGATTGGTGGAAGGGAATTTTTTCGAAATAAATTTTGACTAAGTAAATAAAGTTTTTAAGATTTGAGCAGGACATTGCTCTTACGCATTGTCCTGCTTACTTTTTTGAAGAAGTGAGATTCCAAGCCCCAGGCAGATAAATAAGTAGGGCGTCGAGGTGGGCTGGGAAAAAGATACCATATTGTTAAGAACATAGCATGCAATGGGAAGGGCAAATATTACTGCTGCCCTGCTAGAAGGCTGCTTGGCTTTTTTGATAAGACTAACTAAAGCTGTGACGATCATTCCATAGAACGCAATGCATCCCAGAACTCCCGTCTGAATTAGAAGGGTAAAGGGCTCGCAGTGAGCGTTTGTAAGCCTTGCTCCTTCGAAGGTTTCGTAAATGAGCTGCGCAATTTCTTCCTGGTTCATGGAAAAAATAAAGTAGCAGTCCTGACCGATTCCGACGAGCTTTTGTCCAAGGGACTCCTTTGCCAGGATCATCCCTGAAATCTTCCAGATAATTCCCCTTCCGTTTCCGAAGCTGTCATCAAAATTACTGATAAGAAAAGCAATGGCGCAGATGACTCCTGCAGATAGAATAATGAAGTAAATGCTCCTAAAGAGCTTTCTTTTCCAGTCAAATTTGATCTCCCTCATAAGACAGGCGAGCCTGTAAAGGCATAGGGAAACGGCCACTATCACAAGGCCGATATGCTTTTCGCATAAAATGATCAGTCCGCTTTCCTCATAGGTAAAGCTCTCCCTGAATATCAGGAACATCAGCCCCGAGATCTCCATGGCTAATCCCAGGATAAAGAGCTGGCACAAAAGATCCATGAAGCTCTCCCTGTCCTTTAGTGCGTGGTAGATAAGAACTGAAAACTGTCCTGCGAGGATCAGAAAAGCACTTTCGCTTCCCTGTAAAAAAAGAGCCATAAATCCAAGGAGCTCATAGGCTGAAAGCAGGAAGAAAGATAAGGAAAACCTCTTTGCCACGTAGCAAAGGCCTGTGCCCAGAGGAACAAATATGGATAAAAATCCCGCGTACCAATTGATGTTTCCCAGAGTTGCCAGATAGGTTTCATCCTGACCAAAGATATTCATCGGGTAGATTCCGAACCTGTTTATGATACCAAGGATGAACATCAAAACCGGAACCACAAGAACTGCCGGGATAAAATACTTCTTTATGATTCCATTTTGAATCTCGATATCACTTATCGAGATCATAAGAGCACAAAAAGCTGCGAAGAACCATGTAAGAAAGCCTGTCCTCCAGCCATCAATGCCAAAAAATGCATCGACTTTATCATATGAAAACAAAAGTGTAACAACATTAAGGACCAAAAACGCGATGAGAAAAAGCTGCGGACGGTTTAGTGTTTTTCTGCTACCTTCCGTTTTTTTTCGCCGCGTAATAGCACGAACCGCCAGTGCAATCAGGAAGGCTGCGCAGAAAATTCCGCCAATATAAAGAAAAGCCATACCCTTGGCTTCCCCAAGCTCGTAATAGCCCTCCTTCATATAAAGCGGCAGAAATACGCACAGTATTAAAATGTAAGCCGCAGATAAATACTGCATTTATCACTCCTTAGTCAGATAGAATATTTTTTATCAGCTGATTGTCAGGATCAAGCTCAAAGGCCATACGCTTTCCTGTTTTTGGATGGTCAAAAGCAAATCTGAAGCACACAAGACAGACATCCTTAATATTATTCTCTTCTGAAAATGCTATAGATTCTTCGCTTCCATATTTCTGATCCCCGAGAATGGGAAATCCCAAATGGGCCAGCTGGGCTCTGATCTGGTGGTAACGGCCGGTGAGGAGTTTGACCTCAAAAAGAGTGACGGGCCTTTCGGCTATGACTGACCTGGCAATAACCTTGTAATCGAGCTCCGCGTTCTTAATTCCCAGCGAAAGAAGCTCCAATTTATCTCCGGATTCGAGAATTACTGAAGAATTGTCATAAGACGCTGCTTCCTTCTCTGATAATACAACCGCATTTCCGGAGTGCTCTTCTCTTGCAAGATTATTCTTCAGATGTCCGCTGTCTTCAAAAATGTTGCCATAGCCAAGGGCATAGTAATACTTATCAGTGGTCTTGTCCTTGATCTGCCCTGAAAGGCTTGTGGCTGCTGCCTTTGTCTTGGCAAGAACAAGCACCCCTTCCACGGGCTGGTCAAGTCTGCTTACTGTAGCCACATAGGGCGGCTTTCTATCTCCGTTTTTGCCCAAAGCCCTGTTTTTTCTTGCCAGATAGTTCCTGACGAAACTCACCACATCCATATTTCCGACTCTTGCGCCTTCTGTGGCTACTCCCGCAGGCTTATGACAGACGATAATGTCATCGTCTTCGAATAGGATCTTGATTTCTCTCATTTATATTCCCTTTTTGCACGTAAAAGACGTCTATCACCTTCTCCCAGTGACAGACGTCTTGGATAATCAAACTGAAAAATTATACCTTGAAGCGATATCCTACGCCCCAGATTGTCTCGATGTACTGAGGATTGGAGGTATCATACTCAATCTTTTCACGGATCTTCTTGATATGAACCGTTACTGTAGCAATATCTCCGATGGAATCCATGTTCCAGATCTTGCGGAAAAGCTCTTCCTTTGTGAAGACATGGTTTGGATTCTCTGCAAGGAAAGTAAGCAGGTCGAACTCCTTGGTAGTAAAGCTCTTCTCCTGATCGTCTACGTATACTCTTCTTGCAGTCTTGTCGATGCGAAGTCCTCTGATCTCTACATAGTCGTTGTTCTCATGGCCTGAACCAACAAGTCTTGAATATCTTGCCATATGTGCTTTTACTCTTGCTACAAGCTCAGATGGGCTGAAAGGCTTGGTAATGTAATCATCAGCACCAAGGCCCAGACCTCTGATCTTGTCGATGTCGTCCTTCTTAGCTGATACCATAAGAATGGGCACATCCTTTTTCTCCCTGATGTGCTTACATACTTCAAAGCCATCCATTCCGGGGAGCATGAGATCCAGAATGATCAGGTCAAAATCCTCAGCCAAAGCTGTCTCAAGGCCTGCATCTCCGGTATTCTCAATTTTTACCTCAAAATCACTAAGCTCAAGGTAATCCTTTTCGAGGTCGGCGATCGCCTCTTCATCCTCAACAATAAGAATTCTGCTCATACACTTTTTTACCTTTCTTTTTATAGTTCGATCGTTTCTGCTTCTTGTTCTACAGTAACTGCTTCTGTGTCTGTTTCAGAACCATCTGCAAACTCAACGAATTTTCTGAGTACGAAATGCATGCAGGTTCCTTCTCCCTCATGGCTTGTGGCCCAAATATAGCCGCCATGATCTTCAATGATCTTTTTAACTATTGACAGTCCAATACCGCTTCCGCCCTGCTTGGAGTTTCTGGAAGCATCGGTTCTGTAGAATCTGTCGAAAATGTTCGGGATGTCCTTCTGGGCGATTCCCTTTCCATTGTCCTCCAGCTCTACTCTGATGGAATCCAGCTCGTCAAGAATCCTGATGTCGATCTGCCCTGTTCCGTCGTCGCGATTAAGATACTTGACACTGTTGCTCACGATATTGTTGACTACTCTCTTTATCTGCTCCGGATCCGCAACTATTACAGTGTCCGGAGTAGTAAGGTTCGAATAATTAAGCTTGATGGATTTGTTCTCAAGATCAGCACCGATCTCCTCGATGCAGTCTCCGAAGTAATCCGCCACGTTCAGCTTTACAAAATTATAAGGAATACGATTATTATCAATGCTGGAATAAAGAGTCAGCTCATTTATCAGGTTGTTCATGTCGTTGGCCTTGGCATAAATAATCCTGATATACTTCATCTGCTTCTCCGGGTTGTCCGCAACGCCTTCAAGAAGTCCCTGTGAGTATCCCTTGATAGCTGTGATAGGAGTCTTGAGGTCATGAGAGATATTGCTGATAAGCTCTTTGTTCTGCTTCTCTCTCTCGATTTTTTCCTCAGCTGATTCCTTAAGCCTTAGCCTCATGTCCTCGTAGTTTCGGTACATGGCGCCAATCTCGCCCTTTTCCTTGATATCCGTTGGAAGCATGTAATCAAAGTTGCCATCCTTGATGTGCTGCATCGCTACGTTCAGCTCATCTATGGGTTTGAAAAAGCTCCTGCCTATCCACATCGTCAGTGCCATACTCGTTATAAGAAGAATGAGGATGATGGCTATGGACATGTAGATAATAATGGATGTGGTGGTTCCGGTCCTGATACCTGATACTACGTACAGGGAACCTTCCTCACCTGTGGAAAAATGAAAATCTATCTGCCTTACAAGGTGTCTGGACTTTGTGAAATAAATTCCCTCAATGCCGGCTCCGTATCCGGGAAGCTCCTTTAAAACACTCCTAGCCCTCTCGTAGTCCTCTACGTAGTAGACTGCATCCCCTTTTTTTACAATGACGAATGCATATCTGGGCTCCACCTTGGAATTTATCTCTCGCAGAAATGCTGTGTTCTCTAAAATAAACGGATCAATAATCTGGGCCAGCTCAACTTCTTCAACAATCTCATCAGTAATCGTCGCGAACGTTCCGCCCGGATCTGAAACCATTCCATAATCGAGACTGCTGGAATTACCATAGAGCTCCTGCCTGCTGATAAGTAGCCTTCCCAAAAGGAGATAGGCTCCTATCGCCATTATGATCGGAATTATTACTACCGCAATTGATGTGATCAAGAGTTTAGTACGAAAACGCATAGTTCCCCCTACATCTAACTTAAGTATAACATAAAAATTGTACGCTTGTTAAATTTGAGTTTATAATTATCAAAATTTTGTAAAAAATCTGAAGAAAAAGAGCAATAAGTACTTTCCGCTTGCTATGTCAATACAACTTTGATAAACTTTTATCGAATGCGGGAGTCGCATTTTTCGATTTCGAATAGGAGGAATCACAAAATGATCAACTGGAAAAATCTTGATACTCTTGGATCTTTTGACGAACTTAAGAAGGTAAACAAGGTAAACCTTAAAGAGGTTATGTCCGGAAACAGCGGAGCTGAGCGTGTTAAAAAGTACTCTGTTCCAATGGCCGGTGGACTTGCCTTCAACTATGCAGCTAAGGAAGTGGATGATGCTGTTTTGGGTTCTTTGGATAAACTCGCCAAGGAGGCTCAGCTTTTTGAAAAGTTTGAAGCTCTCTACAACGGCGAAGTAATAAATACCGGTGAGAAGCGTCTCGTTCTTCACCAGCTCACACGCGGTCAGCTCGGTAATGACGTTATCGCTGATGATGTTAACAAGCGTGATTTTTATGTTAAAGAGCAGCAGAGAATTGCTGCATTTGCTGAGAAGGTTCACTCAGGCGAGATTGCAAATGCCAAGGGGGAGAAGTTCACAACTGTAGTACAGATCGGTATCGGCGGATCTGACCTTGGCCCAAGAGCTATGTACCTTGCTCTTGAAAACTGGGCAAAGAAGACCGGAAATTTCAAGATGGAAGCAAAATTCATCAGCAACGTTGATCCTGATGATGCTTCTGCAGTTCTAGCTTCTATAGATGTTGCACACTCACTGTTTATCCTGGTTTCAAAGTCAGGAACAACTCTTGAGACTCTTACAAATGAATCCTTTGTAATAGATGCTCTTAAGAAGGCAGGTCTTGATTCATCAAAGCACATGATTGCTGTTACTTCCGAGACTTCACCTCTTGCAAAGAGCGACAACTACCTTGAAGCGTTCTTCATGGATGATTATAT
>JAEEGL013272404.1_pt1 | contig 41673 bp, 44 predicted proteins | sample 9134231 | NCBI WGS metagenome assembly JAEEGL01 (sample SAMN16246548, study PRJNA631951) | gut metagenome | biome: gut microbiome; feature: rumen; material: fiber-attached | host: Bos | place: Iran: Karaj | collected 2018-10
CGGAGACATCTTTATCCCCTGTGCGATTTTTTTCTTAGCTGCATCAAGAACCGGTACCATTGTCTTTAAATTCTTCTGGATATCCGCGATCTCCTTCGACAGTTCCTGTATCCTGGCCGTGACTTTTGTATCAACACCAACAGCAACTTTTGTATCGGCGCCCATAGATGAGCCAAGTGTCTTGACGCATATCTTTGATGTCGCCTGAACAGAACCACCCGTAATGAAACCTTTTTTGCTCATTACATGTATCTCAGTGCCTGCCATAACATTCGAATGGAGGATAGAATCGGCATCAATATAGCCGCCTGCTCTTGCGGTGCAGTTCTCCATAAACTTGGAAACTATATTTCCTCCGGCGATAAGCTGTCCCTTACTCATACCGTTTATGCCTCTGGCAAGAAGTATATTGCCGTCGGCTTCCAGATAAGCACCCTCAACAGCGCCCTTAACTTCTATATCGCCTCTTGCTTTAACGCTGAAGTTAGAGTTTACGTTACCCTGGATAACAACATTTCCGTCATATTCGATATTGCCTGTCGAATTGTCAACATTTGTTACGGTAAGCACATCCGAAACAAATACCTTACCGTTAGTCAGTGTAACATGGCCGTCAACCTGTGAGGTCAGAGTGCATTTATCCTCACTGATATCGATCTTAAGACCGAACTGAAGATGCTTTACCTTCACTTCTCTGGGTCTTATCTCATTGCCTCTTATATCTCTTCCCGGAATTCCCTTAACAGCAGGCGTAAGTTTTGCAAGTACCATGCCTTTGGTGCAGTGATTCACAAGATTGAGATTAAAGAAATCTACCGTGCCATCCTCATTGAGAGTAGGCCTTATACGGTTATCAGTATTAAAAAAGTATTCTATAACGGCATCGCTGCCTTCTTTGACTGCTTTACCTCTGGCGATCACGTAATCCGTGCAATAGCGTCTTTCCTTAAGAAATGCATTGATAACATTGTCATCAACTCCGAAAACGATACCCGCAAGTCTGCACTGGCTCTTTACCTCTTCAAGATCAAGCTCTCTGCCCTTATTTGAAGGAGGATAGAAACGTGCAACGGCCTTCATCCTGTCTTCTGAAATATCTATAAAGCACATTTCCCTGACCGGGAGCATGCTTTCCCTGTTTAACAGAACAGAAGTATTGGGATCAGCTTTTGTATATGCATCATTTAAGGTCTTCAGATCAAAATTTATCCGGTTATCATTAAGATAAACCAGTATTTCCTTTAATTCTACCGGGGTCCCACCGTCTGTAGGAGGAATGATCTTAAGAAAGTTTCCTGTGGGTTCCAGTTCGATTTTAAAGTATCCGTTCATAGATTTACCTGCTTTCGTCCGTCAGGAAAGATTTCCTAGAAGGCCTACATAATCACCCATTAACCTGCGCATTTTCTGCAGGGCTTTGGTATGAAGCTGCGAAACCCTCGACTCTGTTACATCCATAATGTTTGCTATTTCTTTAAGTGTAAGCTCCTCGTAGTAATAGAAAACAACTACACTCTTTTCTTTTTCCGTAAGCGACTCCAGAGATTCTACCAGCATACGTTTCAATTCTTCCTTATCGAGATTTTCCTCGGGTGAATCAAAACGCTTTCCGAAACCATGAGAATCCGATACTTCCATGCCGGCATCCATGAATTCATTCAGGGAAACGACATTGGTGACATTCATCTGCGACTGCCAGTCAGTAAGCTCTTCGAGACTTATTCCCAAAGCCTCGGCTATCTCTTCATCTGTGGCTTCGCGACCTTCCTGCTCCTCGATCTTCTTCATCACGGCATCAAGCTGTTTCTGTTTCTGCCGTATCGTCCTGGGTATCCAGTCATTCTTTCTTATCTGGTCAAGTATCTCTCCCCTTATCCTGAGTGATGCATATGTCTCAAATTTGATATTCTTTCTGGTATCAAATTTGTCTATGGCATCTATAAGACCAAATATACCGAAGCCTACAAGATCCTCATATTCGACATTATACCCCAGATACATAGACAGCCTGCCTGCTACTACCTTAACAAGGGGCGAGTATTCAATTATCAGCTGATCCCTTAACTCCTGGGATCCTGTCCTGCTGTAATCACTCCAGAGTCTGGCTCTACCGTTTTCATCCATCAGTCAATATCTGTCCTTTTCTCAACAAGATCACCCGTATCCTCAAAATAATCCGAATAGCGCATCGTCATATTGAAACGATCGACTATACTCTTTACCACGGTTCCGAGTATCGCAAATACAAGCAAAACTATAAAGAGGATAATAAGTGTTCGCAGAAGCGGCTGTTTCTGTACAAGACAGATCAACAGCGCTACCGCCCCACCGCCCATCATAAAAAGAGGAGGCAGATTTTTTGTTTTAAGATTGTTTACCTTTGAAGTATCTTTCATATCATTTTTAACGGCTTTCCTACAGCCTTTATTTCATAATCTCCCGTTTCAGGGAAAAAAGTAACCGTTCGTCCGTAATTCTCACCGGTATCTTCAGCAATGATCGGAATGCGCAGTTCGGCAAGCACCTTCTTTGTTGCCTCAACGTTTCGTTCACCTACAGCCGAAAGCTCACTCTTTGACTGAAAGGCAAACATCCTGGCTCCGCCCGCTATCTTGGCGACCATCCTTGAGCGGATCGCGCCTTTTGCTTCAAGTCGTTTCACCAGTTCAGGAATGCCCGTATCGGCAAACTTCGCGATATTGGCATTACTCTTAACCTCAAGTGAAGACGGAAGCATAATATGCACAAGACCGCCAATCTTGCTGGTTTTATCACGTATCGCAATGCCGACACAACTGCCGAGACCTATCGTCATAATAGCATCCGGCGGCAGAACAACATTCATATCTGCGATACCTACTTTTATGGTTTCGGCCATATTACATTACTCCAAGTGATTGAAGGATCTTTTTATAAGATTCAGCATCGGGTACAAGAATAAAATATCCAACCATATCCTTATCATCGGTAAAATCAGTTTCGATCAGCAGCAGTTTATCTGCAATGGTACCAAACTCAATTGCCGGAACTGAAAGTATAGCTCCCGCCATATCAATACAAACATCCGGAACCGAAGGATATATAGTCAGGTTTGTAAGCGTGGCGATCGAATTAAGGTACGCAGCTGTAATGATATTACCGATCTCTTTGAGTGCCGATAATTCCATCTCGGAAAACTCATCAGGATTATCGGAAGGCATCCCCATAAGCTTGCCTATCATAGCTTTGGCAGATTCCTTCTTCTGCACGAACATAATACTTCCGTTTATATCGCCCTGAACAACCAGATAGATACCGGCGACTATCTGCTCCTCGCCTCCCATAGTGGTCCCGACGTCCTTAAATTCCATAAGACGTACCTTCGGAACGCTCATGTCAACTTTTCCTCCGAGCATAGTCGACAGTGCAGTCGTAGCATTACCTGCGCCTATATTTCCAATCTCCTTCAAAACATCAAAGTACTGACTGGATAAATCGTCTATTGATATATCTGCCATTGGATGTTTATCCCTTCTCTGATATTGATCACATATCCTGCAAAACAAGCTCTATATCCAAAAGTGATATCAGCCCGTGTTCCTGCTTGCCGACTCCTGAAACATAACCGTCACTGTGATTGTCGGTAGCTGCAACACGCTCTATCTCTGAAGATAAAAGATTAACAACTTCCTTTACCGAATCTACCATGACACCGATCGGCTCATGCTGGTCTATCTTTATGATGATTATACGTGTATCCTTGGTCTCGGTGTCATTCTCAAGTCCCATCTTCATACGAAGACTCATAACCGGTATAACCTCACCTCTTAAGTTTATAACACCCTTCCAGTAAGGTGATACCTGAGGAACTCTTGTGATCTGCTGCATGCGGACTATGTTATCGATATATTTGATATCGATACCGTACTGCTCGTTTCCGAGACGTATCACAATATACTGTGTTGTATCATTTATGATCGTGCTTAATTCATCAGCCATTTTCTATAATCCCCTTCCCTTATCAGATCAATGCATTAGCATCTATGATCAATGCTATCTCGCCATCACCGAGTATCGTTGCACCGCTTATGAACTTGCACTTGTTGATATACTTGCCCATTGACTTGATAACTATCTCCTGCTGCCCAATGAGTTCATCAACTATAAGACCGGCAAGCCTGTCGCCCTTCTTTGCTATAAGAACAACCATATTGTCTTCGGGATTCCTGCTGCTTTCCACTCCGACAACCTGATCAAGACGGATAAGAGGGATAACGCTGCCTCTCATATTTATCACTTCTCTGCCCTGTACTGTCCTTATATCATCAGGAGAGATATCCTCTATGGTCTGTATGGATCCGAGTGCTATAGCATATTTCTCATCACCTACAACAACCATGAGTGCCTGGATAATGGCAAGTGTAAGAGGAAGTCTGATGCTGAAAGTCGAACCTTCACCAAGCTTTGTCTTAACATCAACTTCTCCGGAAAGTGATTCTATTTTGCTCTTTACTACATCAAGTCCTACGCCTCTTCCCGAAACATCGGTGACCGTTTTTGCAGTTGAGAAGCTTGGCTGGAAGAGAAGGCTTATGATCTCACTGTCATCGGCAACAGCCGCCTGTTCTTCAGTGAGAACACCTCTTTCTATAGCTTTTTTCTTAACAGCCTCTACATCGATTCCGTTACCGTCATCCTTAACTTCGATCACAACGTTGTTACCGTCCTGATAAGCATCCAGATAGATCGATCCTACTGCAGGCTTGCCTCTCTGCGCTCTGATGCCCGGCTCTTCAATGCCGTGATCCGCAGAGTTTCTGAGAAGATGCATAAGAGGATCGCCGATCTCATCAACCACGGTCCTGTCAAGCTCAGTCTCTTCACCTGTCATATACAGTTCAATAGGCTTGTTCAGTTTCTTGGAGAGATCCCTGATCATACGAGGGAACTTTGTAACAACAGATTCGATAGGCACCATCCGAACCTTCATGACTGACTCATGAAGATTTGTGGTAACACTTTCAAGATATTCAATATGATCATTAAGCTGATTATTATTTGAACCGAGCACCGTTGCGGCACTTACAAGTGAGTTCTTTGCAATGATAAGCTCGGAAACAAGATTCATCAGCGAATCAAGTTTTTCAATGTCCACACGTACAGTGCGGTTCACGGCAGGCTTGCCTGCAGGTTTCTTGGCAGCCGCAGGAGGTGCCTGTGTGCTATTTGCAGCAGGCGCAGAAGCTTCTTTTGATACCGGTGCGGGAGTATCCTTCTTTTCAGCCGTATCATCAGACTTTTGAACCTCTTCCGTTTTTTCAGCCTGATCTTCAGCCTGTATGGATTCAGCATTAAAAGGACCACCCTCGGCATTTGATATCTCGGAAACATTTTTGATAGCCTGAAGCACAGGTTTTAAGTCTCCGTCGCTCGCGATTATAAGTCTGAACGAAAGATCGAACTTTTCATCTTCGATATCCTGCGTGCTGGGATCAGCGGCAATTATCTCACCGTATTCCTCTATGGCTTTGAAAACAAGAAAAGCTCTTGCGGCCTTGAGCAGGCAGTTTTCCTGAACGGAAACCTTCACAAGATAAAGCTTTCTCTCTGCCATTAAGGCATCCTCTGCGGCTTTCTGCTCTGTGTCCGATAATTTGAAAGGAGGCTCTGTGGCAACAGGCTCTTCCTTCTTTTTCTTTCCACCCTTCTTCTTAGCGGGTGCAGCTTCTTTAGCCGCAGGCGCAGCCGGCTCACTGCCTTTATTTTCAAGGCATGCATTCAGAGCATTGATGATCGGCTGGTTGTCATTATCACCCTCATCTGATGTCTCCTGGATGGTCGTAACATAGCCTTCAAGTGCATCGAGACACTGGAAAAGCGTATCGATCATCTCCGAATTGACTTTGAGATTCCCGTCACGCACTTCAGAGAACACATTCTCCATATCATGGGTAAGTGTCTGCATGCGTTTGTAACCCATTGTTCCGGCCATACCCTTAAGTGTATGCGCTGCGCGGAATATCTCATTGATCGTGTCCTGATTCTCTGAGTCCTGTTCCAATGCAAGAACGCTGGTGTTCAGATTCTGAAGATGCTCCCTGCTCTCGTCAAGGAAAATGTCTAGATACTGACTTACGTCCATTTCACATTACCCCCACTTTCGTTAGGATTTCTGCTGCTATTTTTTCAAGTCCGGTTACCTGGTCCACCAGACCTGTTGCAACTATGCTGCCCGGCATACCGTTCACAACACAGTCTTTTGCATCTTCCGCAATGATAAAAGCTTTCCGGCCTGCGGTAAGATTCTTGATACCTTCCGTTCCGTCACGTCCCATCCCCGTAAGTACAACGCACACGATTGAATCGTATCCCGAATCGATAAGCGATTCATACATATAATTGGCACAGGGCTTTACGCCCTCTCTGGAAGGTTCATCCGAATAGACTATCCTTGTCTTTCCGTGATACTCTTCACATTTCATGTGCATGCCGGCTCTGGCTATGTAAACATGACCTTTTTCAAGTACGTCACCCTCTTTGGCTTCGGTGACTTCAACCTCGCTTGTTGCATTCAGCCTGTCGGCTAATGACTTTGTAAATCCTACCGGCATGTGCTGCACGATAAGGATCGGCGCGTTGATGTTTTTGGGTAATCGTGGAATAACTGCCTGAAGTGCTTTGGGTCCGCCCGTAGAACTGGCGATAGCGACGATCCTTCGACCGCCTTTGCCTGCTGCTACGGTATTCTTAGTCTTGTCCAAATGCAGCACAGCCTTAGAAGAAGCAGATGAACTGTATGTCTTTATTGCTGCATTTGCCGCCCTGTTAGATAGAACAACAGCTTCAAGCGTTTCAAAGAAACAACGCTGAAACTCCTTGTTGCTCATGATGAATGCGCCCTGGGGCTTCTGGATGAAATCGATGGCTCCCAGTTCAAGGGCTTCCATTGTGACTCTTGCTCCTTCAGCAGTATCCGAAGAAAGCACCATCACACGCTCATCTCGCTTTAACTTTTCGAGTTCCCTCAAGAAATCGAGACCGTTCATCCTCGGCATATTTATATCCGTAACTATACCGTCGAACTTCTCTTTTTTCAGTATCTCAAGGGCATCAAGACCGTCCTTGGCAGTTGCCGACACCGTAAACCTTGCGTCGGAGTTTATTATATCACAAAGCATTCTTCTCATGAGTGCAGAGTCATCAATAAACAGGATTTTTTTTGCCATAAACGACCCTCCTTTTAAAGGAATTAAACTTTATTGTCCGGTCTGACGCTGTCTCGCTTTCCTCTGTTCATCAAAAATAAATCTGATGATATCTTCCCTGTCGCCACCTTCCATAAAAAGGAACTGACCTCTGTATTCCTTATTTTTAGGATTTGATGGTACGGGATCTGCGTACAGTATCCGCAGTACAATATCATAACGACGATTCTCGCCCTTTATGTTCAAAATAAAACGCGTATGGATCATTGCGCTCTTATCAAAATCAGCGGCAGAAACAAAACGCATTCCGCCTCCGCTTATATCAACTATAACACATTTTGCATCCGGCTCTTCATCAGCGGGCAGCACCCTTTTTTCAACATAGGCTATTTCCTCTGCCTGGGTCAGCTGCCTGGCCGTCATTCCCATAACGCAGTTGAAGCGATAGAATTCCCTTCTCTGCACTCTCTCAATGTCCGTGATAAGTGCAAATTCGGCAATAGGCACCGATCCTTCCTTACGTCTGTCCACAACTTCCGCGTCACAGGCATACATGCCTTTAGATCCGTAGAAATAAAGCCTGTATTCCTCACCGGGTTCGATAAGGACCAGTTTGGTGCCGTCCATCGGCATCACAAGCTCTATAACATCCGGTTCATCCGGAATGTCATGTATTTTCGTGATGAAATACTCCCGTCCTTTTGTTTCATCTCCGCCGTTTCGTGCAGAAGAAGCCGGTTCTATATCCACCCTTTCGCCTGGTTTTACAACATCTTTAAGTATCATGCGTTTTTCTTATTGGCTACTATGTGAGAAAAGAAAGCAGCCATACCTCTCCTTTTAACTTTGCCATCGTTTTCAAGTCCCATCAGGGTTTCTGTAATATTCCTGTAAGCCATCGCGCTCTTTGCACCGGGATGTGCAAGTGATACAGGCATCTGCTGCATTACAGCATCGCTTAGCATCTTATCCTGGGGAACAGATCCTATATGTTCAAGCGTCAGCCCCAGATATCTTGTGACCACAACATTAAGCTTCTGGAACAGCAGATCGCCCTCCCTGTCGTTACCAACTCTGTTGGTCAGAACTTTTATCTTTGTATTCTCCCTTGAAAACCTCGGATGCCTGTTAAGTGCCTTAAGCAGAGAATACGAATCCGTTATCGACGTGGGCTCCGGTGTAGTTACAAGCAATATTTCTCCGCTGGCGACCAGAAACTCCAGCACAGCTTCAGAAATACCTGCACCCGTGTCGATAATGATCACATCGGCTATGGCATCCAATTCTGCCAGATTTCTTATGATATAAGTCAGATAATCACGGCTTAAATTGGAAAGCCCCGCGATCCCGGACCCTCCGGAAATAAAGCCTACATCTCCGGGTCCCCATGTGATTATGTCTTTTATATTCTTGCCCTGATATATCAGATCACTTAAATTGTGATTCGGTACCGTTCCGAACATGATCTCGATATTGGCCAATCCAAAATCCGCATCCAGTATGATCACTCTTTTGCCGAGATTTCTGAACTGGATCGCAAGGTTTATCGATGTATTTGATTTTCCGACACCGCCTTTTCCGCTGGTGACGGTTATGACTCTGGCAAGAGGTCTTCCGTTTGTACCCGAAACACTTCCGGAAGCCTGCACCATCTGTCTTAAATTTTCAGCCTGATCTGCCATTTAATGTCCGCCCAAAAGTTTCTTAACTGTTTCCTGTGCATCAAATACCGTGACATCTCCCGGAACATCCTGTCCGTTTGCGATGTAGCTCATGGGAGCCATGGTATGCATCCTGATATTTAAAAGATTTCCGCAGGCATCCGTCTCATCAAGCTTGGTGAAAAGAAGCCTGTATGAACACATATCACTGTAGGTATCCACTATCGATGCAAGATCCCTGTATTTTGTCGAAGCCGAAAGAACAAGATATATTTCTATATCGGCTACTCCGTCAAGAACATGGAGGAATTCCTTTGTAAGTTCCTTTTGTTCCGTATTCCTGTGTGAATGACCTATGGTATCAACAAATATATAATCGCAGTCCTTAAACTGCAGCCATTTCTCCTTAAGTTCCTCAGGCTGGTAGACAACCGCAAACGGAACTCCCAGTATCGAAGCATATGTTCTTAACTGTTCAGCCGCCGAGATCCTGTATGTATCCGTTGTAAACATTGCCACATTCTTATGTTCTGTGACTTTTAAGATCGAAGCAAGCTTTGCAATGGTGGTAGTCTTTCCAACACCCGTAGGACCTACCAGGAATATTAGCTTTGCACCTTTTTCAGAAGGAGTGATACACTCCGGTTTTCCGAATTTCAGGATGATCTTCTGATAAACATCTGAAAGTATATGTTCCATCCGTATCTCATCACTGAATCCCGTATCAGCTTCCTCAACAAGCTGATTTGCATTAGTTTCAGTCACTTCATTAGCCGTAAGGGTCTTGTAAAGAAGCTTTAAGAAAGAATCAAATTCCTTCCTTGCGGGAGTTACCGTTTCTTCTTTCTTATCTTTTACCGGCTGTTCCTCTTCCGCAACCTTAGGCGGATTCTGGGAAACCATGAATTTCTGTTCAAGAAGATTCTGTATATTATCAAGCTTCTTCTCAACGGAGGCTTCATCCGAAACGCTCTCGGCCTGTAACGATTTTTTCTTCTCAGGTTCCTCTGACGCATCACCTTTGCCTGCAGATGCTGCTTTTGCAACAGCTTCGGATTCTGCCTTCTGTCTGGCCTTATCTACCTTTGCTATTTTTTCCCTGAGATCTGCCTCCGCAGCCTTTATCCTTGCCGCAGGCCTGTCATTCTCTTCTTCCTTTGCCACGGTTATCTCCATACGCGGCTTTTTCAGAAAAGAAAACAGTCCTGAAGGCTTCACTTCTCTGGAATGCATGAGTATCACATCATTCCCGAGCTCTTTCCTGGCAGCCTCAAGTGCCTCTTCTGTAGTTGTTCCTGTGTATTTTTTCAGTATCATTTACGCGCTCACCATGCCGACGCTCTGAAGCTTAACGTCGCTCTCCACCTCATTATAAGATAAAACTGCAAGATCCCTGTAGTAATCTTCCGTGAGTTTTCTGTAATACATACGCACTACCGGAGATGTCAGTATTATAGCGCTCTGCCCCATCTCCTCTATCTTTTCAACAGCCTTGCCTGTATTGTCTATGATCGCTCTGATGCGGTCAGGTGCAAGTGTGATATATGCTCCCTGCTCTGACTGTTTTACCGAATTCATTATCTCCTGCTCAAGCTTCGGATCGAGAGTGAGCACCTGTGCAGTCTCTTCTCCGGCAAAATACCTGTTGGAGATAGCCCTCTTAAGAGCCTGTCTCACATACTCTGTAAGAAGATCCGTATCCCTTGTTGTGGTCGCCCTGTCAGCAAGTGCTTCAAATATCGTAAGCAGATCTCTTACAGAGATACCCTCTGAAAGCAGGTTCTGCATTACCTTCTGTATCTCGCCAAGACCGAGCAGCTTAGGCGTAAGCTCCTCAACTATGGCAGGATTTGACTCTTTCAGGTTATCAACAAGCGACTGAACATCCTGACGTGTAAGGAGCTCTGCAATATGCTCCTTTATTATCTCCGTCAAATGCGTTGCGATGATCGAAGGCGGGTCCACAACCGTATATCCTAATGATTCAGCCCTCTCTCTCTGTCCCTCCGTGATCCAGAGTGCAGGAAGCTTAAATGAAGGTTCGATAGTAGGAATACCCGTTATCTCCTCCTCAACACTTCCCGGATTCATCGCAAGATAATGATCAAAAAGGATCTCGCCCTCAGAGCATTGAATTCCTTTTATCTTGATAATGTACTGATTCGGATTCAGCTGTATGTTGTCACGAAGTCTGATGATAGGGACAACGGTACCGAGTTCAAGTGCTATCTGCCGTCTTATCATAACTACACGGTCAAGCAGATCTCCGCCCTGATTCACATCGGCAAGAGGTATAATGCCATATCCGAACTCCAGCTCTATAGGATCGACCTGAAGAAGCGATGTCACATTCTCAGGCTTTCTTATCTCTTCTGCCTCGGCAACTTCAGCCTGCTCAACGCTCTCTTCAACCCTTGCCGTCTTCATCATGCGGTCCATTCTGGCGCCTATGATGATAAACACTGCGCCCAATGGTACAAAGATGAAGAACTGCAGCGGTGTGACAACTCCGAGGAAAGCCAGCACAGCACCTACGATATACATTGCCTTCGGAAGTCCGAAGAGCTGTTTTAACAATATATTTCCAAAATCGGCATCCTTGGAGCCCTTGGTCACAAGGACACCTGTTGCCAGTGATATGAGCAGCGAAGGAATGGCCGAAACAAGTCCGTCACCTATAGTCAGCACAACATACTGATCAAGAGCATCCTGGAATGTATTACCTCTTCTTAACATTCCCATTGCAATACCGCCAACGATATTGACTGCTGAGATCAGAAGACCGGCTGTGGCATCTCCCTTTACATACTTAACGGCACCGTCCATGGAACCGAAGAAGCTTGCCTCTTCCTGTATCTTGTCACGCCTTCTCTTTGCTTCCTTGTCATCTATCGCTCCGGTGTTCAGATCGGCATCTATAGCCATCTGCTTACCGGGCATGGCATCGAGTGTGAATCTTGCGGTTACTTCAGCAACTCGCTCTGAACCTTTGTTTATGACCATAAACTGCACTATCAGCAGTATCGCATAAACGATTATACCCATTACCAGATCGCCGCCACCGACGAACTGACCGAAGGTCTCGACCACATTACCGGGCGATCCGGATGTAAGTATCAGTCGCGTGGACGAGATATTAAGGGCTATCCTGAAGAGTGTCGTAAAAAGGAGAACCGTCGGGAAAAACGACATATCCAAAGCTTCCTTTGAAAACATCGCAGAAAACAGTACCGAAAAAGCTACTGACATATTTACCGCGAGAAGGATGTCCAGAAGCCACGAAGGGATCGGGACTATCATCATGATAAAAGCTGCCAGTACGTATACTGCTACAACCAGATCACCGCCCGCTAAAAGCGGCTTTCTTTTTGTATTCTGTTTTGCCGCTGATGCATCCGGCATCTACAGGTCTTCCTTTTATTTTTTAGCTTTGACTTCTCCGCTGTTTCCTATTCTTCCGGCAGCCTTCAGTACCACTGCCAGGATCTCCGCAACAGGAACATAGAGCTCAGGCGGTATCTCATCGCCCACATCGGTATTTGCATAAAGCGCTCTCGCAAGAGGCTTGTTCTCAACGATCTCTATACCAAGTTCACCGGCCTTTTCCTTTATCTTGGCCGCTGTATAATCAGCACCCTTGGCTACAACAAAAGGTGCCTCTGCCACCTCTTTATCGTAGGCAAGAGCCACTGCGAAATGCGTAGGGTTCGTGATGACCACATCTGCCTTGGGCAGATTGTTCATCATACGTCTGCGGGAAGCCGCCTGCATCCTCTGTCTGATCTTACCCTTGATCTGAGGATCTCCTTCAGTCGACTTATATTCTTCCTTTACCTCCTGTTTTGTCATCTTCATATCCCTGTGGAATTTCCACTTCTGGAATATAAGATCGGCAAAGGCGATAACCACAAAAACAGCCGCGATCCTCAGTCCCGTGTCTATCAAAAGATTTCCTGCCATACCGACTGCCTTGAGCAGGGGAACCTCATAAAGGATCATTATCGCACTTATGTTATCCTTAAACTCATTATAAATGATAAAGCCCATGACCGCAATTTTTAATATAGCCTTGATGAGCTCTACAAGCTTTGAAATAGAGAATATCCTTTTGACCCCGTTGATGGGATTAAGATTTGAAAGCTTCGGCTTTAACGGCTTTGATGTAGGCTTCCATTTTACCTGCATTATGTCAGCCACAAATGCTACAGCCGCCGCAGTCAGAAGGAAAGGAAGCGCTATTATCCCGGCCCTTAAAAGTGCATAAGCGACCGCATCCGAATAAGCCTGTGTGAAATCAAGATACGAGGGAAGTTTTGTGAAATATGTAAATCTGTTGTAATATCCGCCAAACAGTTCCAGAAACTGCTCCGACATGGTTCCTGTCCAGATCTTAAGGAGAACAAAAAGAGCAAGAAGTGTAAACGAACTTGCTATATCCTGACTCTTGGCAACCTGCCCCTCTTTCCTGGCATCATCCAGTTTTTTAGTGGTAGGTTCTTCTGTTTTTTCTCCGCCCTCGCCTTCCTTGGCAAAGAACTGCAGATCATAATCCAGCAGCATTTTGTAACCCCGTTTATGTTTTACGGCATTAATGCCCTGACGACTGTTGCCACATTTGTCCTCATGAATTTAAAGATCATTTCAGCAGCATCCGGCAGTATACCTATGGTAACAAAAAGCACGATCAGTCCTATCATGGACTTTATCTGTATTCCTACGGCAAACATGTTCATCTGAGGCGATACTTTTGCCATCACTCCGAGCATGCAGTTCACGATCAATATCACTGCAAATATCGGAAGCGCGATCCTGAATCCCATCATTATGTATTCGCCCATGAATCTTATTATACTGTCATACATGAGTTCCTTATCGAGTACAGCCTGTCCCAACGGAATAAGTTCAAAGGTCTCTGAGAGCGCCAGCAACAGATACCTGTGCATCCCTGTAACCATAAATATGAGCATGAAGGTGTACTGGTAAAGGTAACCCGTGACTGTAGTATTCTGCATTGTCACCGGATCCATCTGGGCTGACATTGAAAAACCTATGTCAGTATCTACGATCTGTCCCGCAAAAGCAGAGACATTCATGGCAAATGCAGCTGCAAGGCCTATCATTATCCCAACCAACGTCTCCATGATGATAAATCCCGTATATTCTATCAGCGTATGATAAACAACGGGCACATGTGGCATGATCGCCTCATAAAGCAGATAAGATATCAAAATTGCAAGAGCAGCCTTAAGCATACGCGGCACATGATTCTGTGAAAAGAACGGTGCTGTGAACATAAAGCCCGATACTCTTGCAAGTATCAGCAGAAAATATTCAAGTTCCTCAAGTGGAAAAGAAAAATCAACAATCATATCTCATATCAGTGAAGATATACCGAAAAATCCGCCCACAGATTTTTCATATAATCAGTCATATTTCCGAGCATCCATCCGCCGAAGATAATAAGGACCAGGAATATCGCAAGCAGTTTGGGTACAAAAGTAAGCGTCTGCTCCTGTATGGATGTTACGGTCTGAAATATACTTACGAGCAGACCTATTATCATACTTATCAGAAGAGGCGGTGCACTGGTGATGATGATCACATACATTGCCTGACTGATTATTTCAGTAATGTCTGAAACTGTCATGTCTTACCTCCCCCTAATAAAATGTCTTTACAAGATTTACGATTATCAGATTCCATCCATCCGCAAGCACAAACAAAAGTATCTTAAACGGCATGGATATCGTGGTAGGCGGCAGCATCATCATACCCATACTCATGAGCACGGATGACACGACCATATCTATGACAAGAAAAGGGATATATATCAGGAAGCCTATGATGAAGGCAGTCCTGAGTTCGCTTACAACATAGGCCGGTATAAGCACCTGAATGGGAACTGCATCGGGATCGCCTGTCCAGTCATCATTACCCGAGATCTCCATGAAGACAGAAACATCCTTAACTTCTGTCTGCCCATACATATATGTTCTGAGCGGCTTGATCCCGGCATCAAAAGCTTCTTCCGTTGTGATCTCTCCGTTATTTAAAGGCTCAACGGCATTCGTATACATCTCCGTAAATACCGGTGACATGATATAAATGGTAAGGAATATTGCCAGGGCCACGAGCACCATGTTCGGCGGTGCCGTTTGTGTATTAAGAGCCTGTCTGGTGAAATGAAGCACTATGATTATTCGTGTAAAAGATGTAAGTGTGAGGAGCAGTATCGGGATAAGACCGATGGCTGTAAGTATCAGCACTATCTGCAGCGCTCCGTTTATCGAGCCGTTTCCGTTATTGAGCTCCACCCTTACAACATTGTCAATATTCAGATCTTCGGTATCCGAAGGAGTTCTGGAATCCCCGGGAGCATCCTCATATGTCCTGCCATCGGTATCACCGTTATTGTCCGCATCGGTGGCATGCGCATAAATCGGCATCAAAAAACACATTGTGCCCACTAAAAGCAGACACAATGTATATACGATTGTCTTTATTAATTGTCCGGTCTTAACTCTACCTGTCAAATCAAAGCCTCATTTATCGTCACTGCGTTCATGTCCGCCGCCGTCATCTGTCTCATCAGGATCTTTTCCGTTTAAGAGCTTTGCTCTTTTAAGTATCTCTGAAAACCCACCCTGACTTTCACCGTCTGCGGAAAAATCCAGATCCTCTGCACAGGCATCACAGATATAACTTATGCTGTCTTTGCCCACACCTACAACAACATATTTCTTTCCGACTCTGAGCAGTTCTATGACTTTGCCATCGGCAGTACGTACAGCCTCTTTTATTTCAAGATTCCTGGAACGTACGCTTCTTTGCTCCGCTCTTCCCACAAACTTTGTTGTCAGATAAGTTATGAAAAGTACAAAGGCAAATATCAGCAGCAGGGTTATGAACCTTGCTATGCTGTTGGTCCCCGAAAACGAAGCACTGTTGTTTTCTTCATATGCTGCACCGTTACCCGAAACATTATCTATCAGTTTCCAAAGCTCCGGTGAAGCACAGTATAAAAATCCGGTCATCATTATCAGTTATCCTTGATGATCTCTGTTATCCTGACACCGAATGATTCTTCGATGACAACTACTTCGCCCTTGGCTACAAATTTGCCGTTAACGAGCACATCTATAGGCTCACCTGCGATCTTCTCAAGCTCTATGATCGTACCGGGTGAAAATTCGAGAATATCATGAATGGATTTCTGTGTACGTCCGAGTTCAACCGTAACCTCGAGCGGCACATCCATGATAAGGCCTATATTTTCCTTTCCGATAAGAGCTGCCATATCCGGCGTGAATGCCTGGAACTGCGCCTGCTGAACATTCATCTGCGGCATGGTCGGCATAGCATACTGCTGCGGAGGAGGCATCATAGGCGCCCCCGCAGGTGCACCGTATCCTGAATATGGATCAGGTGCTGCTGAAGGTGTAGGCATTGCTGCAGGCATAGGCATAGGTGCAGGCGCAGGTGCTGCTGCCTCAGCTGCTTCTGCTGAATCAGAACCATCCATTTGACTCCCCATAAATATCTCATAAAGTGATTTCGCAAACTTTAAAGGATAGAGCTGCATGATGGTGGAATCCACCAATTCGCCTATCTGCATACGAAATGCTATCTTGACAAATGTATCCTCTTCAAAAGGATTATTTTCTTTACCTTCTCCGATTATCTCGTTTATCTTCACGAGACTGGCTTTGGGTGGAGATATGTCTATCTTCTTACCCATCATCGAAGAAAGAGAAGTTGCCGATGATCCCATCATCTGGTTCATAGCTTCTGAAATCGCAGAAAGATGAAGTTCTCCGAGTTCTCCATCGATATTGGAGCCATCACCACCCATCATCAGGTCTGTGATGATCTTTACATCACGTTCGGCAAGTATAAGAATATTTGAACCGGCAAGCCCTTCCGTATACTGGATCTCAATAAAAACACAGGGTGCGGGATATTCCTCAAGCACCGTATCCCAATTGGCTATAGTAACCATCGGTGTGGTAATGCTCACCTTCTGGTTAACAAGCGAAAACAGCGTGGTCGCACTCGTTCCCATGCTGATATTGGCTATCTCGCCTATGGCATCTTTTTCTATGTCGGAGAGCAGACTCTGGTCAGGTCCATTTGAACCTCCGCCGTTTCCGCTGCCGGCTGAATCCGACGCACCGGCCGATGTCATATCATCAGCTGCGCCGCTGCCGGAAGCATCCGCATTGTCAATATCCATACCGTTAAGGAGGGCATTGATCTCGTCCTGTGACAGCATTCCATCCATTAGCTTTCCTCTTCCTCCTCCCTGTAAACTGATGTGATCCTCACGGCATAGCGGTCATGATCTGTACCCGGCACAGCAGTGAACTTCTTATACATTCCCACGTACACATCCAGTTCATTTTCGACTCTTCTCTCAAGTCTTATGATATCTCCCGGCTGAAGCATAAGAAAATCATTAACTGCTATCTCGCTCTTTCCAAGCACTGCCTTGACCGGAACCTCCACCTTCTTAAGCAGGTTTTCAAGATCCTGCTTATGGTCCTCTGAATCAGAGTTTGTCATATTGGTAAACCAGAATTTAGTATTCAGGTTATCTATTATCGTTTCTATGGTCAGATAAGGGATACAAATATTTAAAAATCCCTCCACTTCAGCCATCTTTACATTGAGAGTCACTATCGCGATCATCTCATTAGGTGCTATGATCTGGGCAAACTGTGTGTTTGTCTCTATCCTTTCGAGCACCGGATCAACCTCTATAACATTCTTCCACGGCTCTCTTAAGAGCTGTGCAGAGATGGTGATTATCTTATAGAGTATGCCCATCTCTATCTCGGAGAAATCCCTGACCTTGTCTATAGGCTCTCCGTTGCCTCCAAGCATCCTGTCTATGAATGCATAGCCAAGAGAACTGGTAAGGTCGATAAGGATGTTTCCCGAAAGAGGCTGAAAATTTATGATGCCCAGTATTACGGGATTTGAAAGAGCATTCGTAAACTCATTGAAAGTTACGGTCTCGGATGAGACCACACTAACCTGTATATTCTTCCTAAGATAAACAGGGAGATTCGTGGACAGCAGTCTGCCGTAATGCTCAAATATCAGTTCCAGAGTGCGGAGGTGTTCCTTGGAGAACTTTGCAGGACGCTTGAAGTCATAATTCTTTATAGCACGCTCATCCGCATTTTTCATCTCCTCGGCATCAACTTCGCCGGAAGAAAGAGCTGACAGGAGGTTGTCTATCTCCTCCTGCGACAGTATATCGCCCACTCATCTCACCTCCTCTCACAGTCAGTATTTAATCAGGCATATATCAGCTGAAATCAGCCGAACATGATATCACTGAACGAAACCTTGTATATAAACTTTGATCCGTCATAGAGCTTCTGTACGCGCTCAAGTATCTCATCACAGATATGATCCTGATCAAGCTTTATCTCATCTACCGTATAGGATGAGATTACAGCGATCACCTCACTCTTTATGAGCGCCTCATTTGCTGCCATTGCCTCGGCTGTGCCATATTTGGCATAATCTTCATCTTTGGTATTCATGGAAAAAGCGACCTTAACGAGACAATAGGAATCCTTTGCGTCACCTTCTGCCTTTTTACAGGGAATTGTCATCTGATCGGGGATCTGGTAAACAGCCGTATCAGCCATGGCAACCATCTCACCGCTCTCGCCACCTTCCTGTCCGTCAAGCTCAAGTTTAAGTATGCCTGCAATATCGGTTACGATCGCAGCAGTCTTCTTATTTGTGCTCATCACCGAGAACATCATTACACAGGTCAGTATGATATTGACCACCAGCAGTGAAAGTATCACTATCGAAAGCAGATTCTTTTTCATAATTGCCCCCTTTGTTTATGATCACTCGTACTCGCTGAGTGAGTTATATATCTTGATCTCCACGCGTCTGTTGAGCGCTCTGCCCTCAGCTGTCCCGTTGTCTGCTACAGGTATATATTCACCTCTGCCGGAATGCTTTATCTTGGCAGGATCAAGATTCGTATTCTCTATCAGATAATAAAATACCGAAAGTGCTCTGGCATCCGAAAGCTCATTGTTACTCGCAAACCTTGCGGAATGTATAGGTACCGAATCGGTATGTCCCTCTATCTCGACCATCGAATCACTGTAACGTTCAAGGATGACTCCTATCTGATCAAGAACAGGCTCAGCACTTTCCTTGAGTTCAGCCTTTCCCGAATCAAACAGAAGAGCACCGTTAAGAGTAAGCTCCACATACTGTGATGTATAATCAAGCTCCACCATCTGGTCGAGTCCGGTCTCTGAAAGGGCTTCAGCAACCTTTTCCTCGAGTTCCTCTGATGCCTTAAGCTGGGCAGCTTCAACTGCCTCCCTTGCAGCCTTCTCAATATCCTCCGCACTCAGATCTTCTTCAGATTCATAACCGGTTGAGTTGATATACTCATCAAGTGCATTGAGCTGACTCACCCCGTTTGATATGAGCATACCATCGCCTATCGCTGTGGCACCGGCCGTAAATATCGAAAAAGTCTGTGAAAACGAAGCTGCTACTTCTTCAAACTTCTGCGCATCCACTGAAGACATCGAGAACAAAAGCACGAAAAAGCAGAGCAGCAGATTCATCAGGTCTGAAAATGTCGACTGCCACGCGGGCGCGCCGGGCGGCGTCAGTTCTTCCTTTTGTTTCTTTGCCATTTGATCATTTCCTCTTTATCAGGCTCCTGCTCCCTCGCCGCCTTCATCATCAGATGCTCCGCGGTCCTTGGGTGCAAGGAAGCTCTTAAGTTTCTCCTCGATGACACGGGGGTTTTCACCTGCCTGTATCGAAAGGAGTCCCTCTATCATTATCTCCTTAACCTGCAGTTCCATATCGTTAAAGATACCGAGCTTGCCTGCAGTAGGAGCACATATCCAGTTTGCAAGTATCGAACCGTACAATGTAGTGATGAGCGCTACCGCCATGGACGGTCCGATGGATGAAGGATCATTCATGTTCTGGAGCATGTTTATAAGACCGATAAGGGTACCGATCATACCCCAGGCAGGGCCCATGGAACCAACGTCCTGCCAGAACTTGATCTTTTTCTTATGTCTGGAGTCGATACTTGAAAGTTCGGTTTCCATGATGCCTCGTACAAGCTCAGGATCCGTACCGTCAACTATAAGAAGTATGCCTTTCTTCAAAAAGGCATCATCAATATCAGAGGCCGCCTCTTCAAGCGAGAGCAGACCTTCTTTTCTTGCTACATTTGACAAATCGATGATCTTCTTGATGATATCCGGAGCATTGAGTTTGGGCGGCTTGAAGATGAGTAAAAGACTCTTTAATCCGCCTATGAAATCTGGCATTGTATTGGACATCATAATGGCACAGAACGCGCCGCCGAATGTGATAATAGCTGACTGGGCATCCAGGAAGTTGATCATTGCACCGAAGTTGATTCCGGTACTGCTGTAGACTATACCGAATACAACCATTAGGAGGCACACGGCCATTCCGATTATCGAAGCTATATCCATTATTAACCCCTGATCCGGCTGCCTTGTTTAAGGACTGCCACAATTTAGTATTAATATGAGTTCAGAGAACCTACTGAAACCCTCTAATGTCTGATATTACGTAAACCAATAAAATGCAAACGCGAAAACCTATGCCTGTCCCTCATCCTTGTGAAACGGGACTGCACCATAGATTTCCTGCTTATAGGATTTTACTAGATTTTTAATCTCTTGTCTACTTTCTTTTACTATCAGGCGCCTGCCTGTAGTAAGGGTAATGACCGAGTCCGGAGTCTCCTCCACACACTCTATGAGATCCTGATTTATCAACACAACCGTGCCATTTAACCTGGTCACCTCTATCATGTTTCCCCCTTATATAGCAAAACGAGCCGGGAGCCCATAAGCCCCCGGCTGTATTCTATGTAGATCTATTATCTCTTAAGATTTACAAGCTCCTCAAGCAGTGTATCAGAAACGGTTATGATACGTGAGTTAGCCTGGAAACCTCTCTGCGTTGTGATAAGTTCTGTAAACTCACTTGAGAGATCAACGTTTGACATTTCCAGAACACCTGTTGACATATAGCCGCCATTTGCGGAGATATCAACGCCTATGCCGTCAAACTTGCCGGAGTTGAGTGTTGCTCTGTAGAGGTTGTCCCCTTCCTTTTCAAGACCGGCTGCATTTGAGAATGTTGCAACTGCGATCTGACCTAACAGCTTTGTCTGACCATTGTCATATGCTCCGTAGATCATACCGTTCTTCTGGATCGATACACCTGTCATCGTTCCAAGCGCACATCCTGTTCCCTGGCCGTCCGCATCACCCGAAGTAGATGTTATAGTTGAAACCTGCTCATTATTCAGGTTCTTGGTAGCTGACATATCAACCACTATATTGTGATCGTCATCGTCACCGAAGGGATTCTCAACGCCTGCCTGAGTAGGTGTGATATTGATACTGAAGGATGTAGGCCCCTTCTTTGCACCGATACCGGTGATAGTACCTGTTTCCTGATTGAAATATACCTTAACTGCGTCACCGGCTGCAGTCTGGTAGCCTGATGAACTCATTGTGATATCACTGCCGTCCTGTACAAAAAGGCTTGTAGCATTGCCGTCAGCATCGGTATAAGACAATGTACCGGACTGAAGCATTTCACCTACAGTCTTGCTCTCGGGCGGAGTTGCCGCGTAATCAGTGATCGTGCGTGAGCAGAACTTTTCATAGCTGCTGAAACCGAATGCTTCAGCATACTTATCTGCTGCCTGCTTCTTAGTAAGAGTAACTGTATTACCGTTCACATCTGTATATGTAAGTGCGGTATTTGTACTTTCATCATTGATCTTTCCGGAAGCAGCCGAATATCCGGAAAAGATATCACTCGGATCAAGGTTGAGCGGAGTAGTTGTCTGCGCATCGGTAGGCTCATAAACGATGACACCGTTAGCAGTATTCGGCATTCCGTATGCATCGGTATTCATTGAATAAACCTGCTCGTCTGTAGCAGTTGCAGGCGATCCGCCTGTAGAAGACCCCGTAAATATGTTTGCATCAAACTTATCAAGGACTGTATTATTGTCAGCATCAAGTACATCAGCAAGCTTAAGGATATACTCACCGTCAACATCTGTTCCGTTCATCTTGAAACGTGCTGTATAGGGATAACCCATCTTGTCGTAGAATGCAAGATTGACTATCTTACCTTCTTCGCTTAAGATCTGGGGATCATTCTTATCAACTATGCCGCTCATTGTGGCTTTGGTTGTTGCCTCGGGATCGCTTGTAAGGTTTTCGGGAGACATTATACGAAGCGGAGATACATTATCCTGTCTTATCTTACCTGCATCATCGCCGTCCTTAATAACCTGCCAGCCCATTACGTTATATCCGTTTGAGCTCATTGCCAGATTACCGATAGCATCTACGTAGAAAGAACCGTCTCTTGTGAAGACCTTATCTGACTTTGTTCCGTTTCCGACTATGAAGAAAGCGTCGCCCGTGATCCTCAGATCAAAAGCATTGCCTGTTGTCTGGGTTGAACCCTGCTGGCTTATCGCCGTGGAGATTGCCGCACTCTGTACACCAAGACCTATCTGCTTGGCATTTGTTCCTGCAGCGCCTGTTGCCCCGTTAGGGCCGCTTGCAGACTGAGTGGTCTGATACATAAGCTCGGAAAATGTGATGGACTGAGACTTATATGCAACAGTATTAACGTTTGCGATGTTGTTACCTATAACATCCATCTTTACCTGATGTGTTTTTAACCCCGCAACTCCGGAGAAAAGTGATCTCATCATAAGGCAGCGCCCTCCTTCTTAAGCTTTTACACTTTAATTATCGACATCGACTGCCTTTGACTTTAGAGTCTCAAGGGCATCTTTGTACAATTTCACAGTATCTTTTGCATCCTGTGAGATGAAATCCTTTTCATAATCACTAAGCGCGTTGTATTCCTCCATCCTCTTCTCTATCGTAGGGATATCGGCTACGGTAAGATTCTTTATCAACGGAAGCTTTTCGAATTCCTTTGCGAATGCATCCGCCTTATCATAAGCGGCCATATACTCGTCGCCTATCACGCTCTCCAGATCTTCTACCGAATAGAGTGATCCTTCTATCGAAAGGAATGCTTTACCCTTCTCATATTTAACGAAATCAACCTTGCCGTCGATCTCTTCCTGGGTTCCGTCATCCTTTGTAACACTCATTATAACATGCTTGCCGACAAGTCCGTCAGCCTTCATCGAATCCATGGCATCGCCAATAGCCTGCACTTCCGAAACCTGGGTGAATGTAGCATACTGGCTGATCCACTCGGTATTTGATGTAGGCTCAAGAGGATCCTGATTCTGCATTTCGGCCACAAGCAGTGTAAGAAAGGCCTCAGAATCGATCTTGGTGGTGCCCATTCCTTTGCTTTCATTGGCTTCCTTTAATGAAGCACTTGAAGCTGACTGCGCTTCGAGCTTTCCGTCTTTAACCGGTGCTATCAATGCCATAAGTTCATCCTCCTGTAATATTATTCAGAAATCATTCAGGCTCTGTAATCCATCCTGTTTCCATCCGACTGCATCATTGAAACCGTTACCTGATCCGCTTCATCGATATCCTCGGGATAACCGTCCGTGAAAGTGTTCAGATCTATCTTTCTCGTTCCTTTGCGAAGCCTCTCTTTTTCTGCAGCTTCAGCTTCCGAATCCCCGTCATTGCCCTGCTCAAGATTCTGTTCAAACGCATGTGATGATACCGTCACATCAACCGCATCAACCTTGACGCCCTGCTGTTCGAGATTTTCTTTAAGAACCACTATCTGACTCTCAAGAGCAGCCTTAGCAGCTTCGGTCTGAGTCGTAAATTCAGCTGTCAGTGTGCCATTCTTGCTGATCAGATTTACTGCCACATTTCCAAGGCTTTGGGGATTAAGTGTCATCTCAAGTGAAGTAAAATCCTCTTTAACTTCCGCCTTTATATGTTCAATAACCTGCTCTACAGTTCTGACCGGATCGTTTAAATAGCTTTCCGGAGGAGCAGAAACATTTTCAGTGGCCTGAGCCGTATTCTGTGAAAACTGCTCCTGTACACGTCCGTCAGCAGCATTGTAGACTGACCTGTCATCATGCAGTCTGTGTTCATCGGTAAAACCACGAGCCGTATCATGGTCTGTATTTCCGGAGTTTTCATTTCCTGATGAAGCCTTAGCCTCAGTATTTGCAGCTATATTTTCTTCAGGAGTTTTGGTCATAAGCACGTCAGATGCATTCCGCGCCTCTGTATCCTTTACTACAGAAACATTCTCATCTGCGCTTGCATCAGCCCCCGTTGATACTTCCGGACCGATGACTTCTGCAAGCATCTCTGATATATCTATGCCCTTATCCTCAATAAATGCTGAAACTGCAGCTGCGTCAGTACCTGCATCCGCAAGGACATTATTTATCATTTCATTTATCTGTCTGGCTGTATCCAGAACCGAAGCATCCGTAATGAGACTTATCGCATCACCATCCGCAAGCACATTTGCGGTAAGCATATTCACATTTTCAGGTTTTAAAAGATCCTGAAGAGCAAGGCCAAGCTGTGCCATCAGATCCTTAAGCTGCTCCGGATCGATACCCAGAAGCTCTGCAGTCTCCTTAACTATCTTTTCAACCGCTCCCGTAAGAGCCTCTTCTTTTTCCGGAGATGTATTTGAACTATCTGAGGCAGTCTTTTTAACAGTATCTGTCTGACCACTGTTTTTTGCCGTTTTATCGGTCTTAGATGCGGAGCTGTCAGTCTTAACCTTAGTCTTTATATCACTGCCGCCGTCAGTACCGGTTTTATCCGATCCTGCGCCACGGCTGTCAGAATTATGCATGCCGTCCGCACTTACAGGCTTTGTATCCGTTCTGCTGCCGGCATTTGCAAAAGCCGTCTGGAAATCAGCTGAATCCTGATTCTGTGACGTCGGCTGTTTTACGACATTCTGCGTATAATCCGCAAGAAGCGCTGCTGCATTCATTCCGTTAATAGCTGTCATATTGATACCCTCACAAGTTTTAAGGTTACATACTGTTTATCGGCAGCTCGTTGCTCAAACTTTATAGTTTATTTACTGGGGATCCATTACCCTTGTAACCTGGGCGGCAACATCCGGGTCCATAGCACCCAATATTGCCCCGCGTTGGGCACTGCTCATATTCGCAAGTATCTTTCCGACAAGGTCAAGTGATGAGCCCATTCCGTTAAAGATACGTGCAGCCTCCTTTGGATCCATTGCAGCATAAGCAGCCGCATAGTCCTTCACCTTGCCGTCCACCTCTTCCTTATGCACCACTTCCTGATAAAGATACTGTGCATTCTCGGGATCCATCTCTTCATAATACTTCCTGTATTCCTCGGGACCGGGGCCATTATCGGCATATACTACTTCTTCATAAAACTCTGTCTTTATCCTCTGGAATTCAGTCTGCTTGTCCTCAAAGGTCTTAAGCCTTTCAACCTCAGCCTTCAATTCCTCAATTTCCTGCACATAAGTGCTGTTGGCTGTCTGCGCACTGGTAAGCTCAAGTTCCAGCGCTTTTACCTGATCGACCGCATCCGCAAGAGACGAATATCCGTAGTAAGCTTCCATATCATCCGTCTCAGTCACCTGATCTGAAGGAAGAATCTTATTTAACACCGGGACATTTCCGATAACGGGTTTCAGTACATTTGTACCTATTCCGCCCACATCCAGCTTCACGAGCACGGCAATTATCGCAAGCCATATCAGGACGATAAACAGTGTCACAAGAAACATGGAAAAACCACCGCCCGGGGTATCATCATCCAGATCTGCCTCACGTGCGGAAAGTTCCTTCGCTTTTTTCTTAGCTTCCTTATCCTGTGCCTTTTTCTCGGCCCTGAGTTTCTTCTTCTCTTCAGCCAGTTTTTTCTTCTCGGCTTTTAAATCCTTTTCCTTTTCGTCAGCCATCGTCAGCCCTTTCAGTATTATCTATCAGACGCTGTTTCCGTTCTTTATTCCATAAACATAACTGGTCAGTCCGTCAATCTCCATCAGCTCTTTTGCAGATTCTTCTTCCACAAAATCCTCAAACGCATTTTCACGCAGTTTCTCATGTATCTTGCGTTCCTTTACTGCATCTTCCATCCTGACCCTTGCAGCTTCCAGATTCTTTCTGGCCACATTGACCTTGACCTTCTGTTTTTTTATCTCATCTTCAACATATTTTTGTTCATATTTATTTTCGATGATCTTCTTTATATCGATATCGCCTGTCCTGAGTTCTCTGGCATAATTTTCAAGCTGCTCCTGCTTAGTGGTCAGATTCTCAAGCCGCTCCTCTTCATCTGTAAGTATCCTTCTGCGCTCGGCAAAATTCTGCTTCGCCTGTTCCTCGAAGTTCACCATAAGATTGAGAATATTTTGAAGTCTGTAATTAAACTTCGCCATGAAGCATCAGCACTTCCTTTCCTCAGTCGGCAAAAATACTTTTCATTCGCGCCAGCGTGTCTTCATATTCGATCTTTTCATCCACATCCTGACAGAGAAATTCATTCACTGCATCTATCTTTGACATAGCATAATCGATATGAGGATTGGAACCTTTCTTATAAGCTCCTATATTTATCAGATCTTCCGAATCATTATATGTCGCAAGCACATTCTTCAGATCGCCCGCAGCCTTCCTGTGTTCCTTATCAGTCACCATGCTCATGCATCTTGAGATGGATTGGAGAACGTCGATCGCAGGATAATGGTTCTTGTGGGCCAGCTTTCTGTTAAGCATTATATGTCCGTCCAGGATAGATCTGGCAGTATCGGTGATCGGTTCATTAAAATCATCACCATCAACAAGCACAGCATATATACCTGTTATTGAGCCCTTATCATCGCGCCCGGCTCTTTCAAGAAGCTTAGGCATCTCCGAATAAACCGAAGGCGGATATCCCCTTGTAACGGGAGGCTCACCTATCGCAAGACCTATCTCTCGCTGGGCCATTGAGAAACGTGTAAGGTTATCCATCATAAGCAGCACGTCTTTACCCTGCGATCTGAAATACTCTGCGATCGCGGTGGCAGTCTGCGCAGCCTTCTTTCGCTCAAGTGCCGGCTTGTCTGAAGTGGCCACCACAACAACCGAACGTTTCAGACCTTCCTCCCCCAGATCTCTCTCTATGAATTCCCTGACCTCTCTGCCTCGTTCTCCTATAAGAGCGATAACATTGAGCTCAGCTTTGGTGTTTCTGGCAAACATGCCCATGAGAGTGGATTTGCCCACACCTGATCCGGCGAATATGCCTATCCTCTGTCCCTTACCCAGAGTGATAAGACCATCAACAGCTTTAACTCCAAGCGGCAGCGGTTCATCTATTATCGTACGCCTCATGGCATCCGGGCTGTCTGCCTCAAGAGGAAACCATGTCTCACCCTCAGGCTTGAAATGGCTTATAGGTCGTCCGAGGCCATCCAGTATCTGGCCTAAAAGAAAATCCCCTACCTGAACTGATAGGGGACGCTCTACATTTTCCACAATACAGCCGGATCCTATGCCCTCTGTGGACTCATAAGGCATGAGAAGAGTCATATTGTTTTTGAATCCCACTACCTCCGACATGATGATCTTGCCGTTTGTTGTGGTTATGCTGCACATATCCCCCAGTTTTGCATCAGGTCCCGCGCTTTCAAGCGTCAGTCCCACGACATTTACTATCTTCCCCAGTTTTCTGTAATAGACCTTTGCCGCAACATTATATTTATCAAGATTGAAATCGCTCATGCTTCATCATTCCCTTGCGTGTAGCTCAGGATCTTTAATTCCGCCGAAAGCATCTCTAACTGCGAGCCAAGCGAACAGTCCCATATGCCGCCTTCAGATTCTATCATGCAGTCATTGGGCTTTAACGTAAGATCCTCAACCACCTCAAAGCGGTCAGGCTGTATACCCGTGCCTCTGGAAAGATCCTCCTTCCTTGCCTGCACATTATCATAATCCTGCGCTGATACATGCACTATATAACTTCTGCTGGAATCAAGGTTTGTCAGCGCTCTTTTTAACAGATATGTGATAGTCTTCCTGTCGTTCTCAAGTCTGACTCCGGTGACCATCGAAAAAATATCAGATAGCTTCTCGACTAATGCCGGTTCCAGTTCGTCCGACTTGCGTCTGTACTCTTTTTCTAACGAAGCAGCTTTGGCATCCAGTTCAGCACACTTTGCGGCATACTTTCTTTCTTCTTCCGCTCTGGCTTCACTGGCACCCCGTTCATAGCCTTCATTGTAGCCTTCGGATCTTGCTTCTTCCCTTATCTGGTCAGCTTCTTCTTTGGCATCCGCAATTATGATCTCGGCATTCTCCTTAGCCTCTTCAACCATCGCCTGAGCCTGGGCCGCTGAAAATGAAGCATCCTCTGATTCTGATTCAGATCCGGATTCTTCATCCGGCCTGTCAGCAACCAGCTGTTCAACTATGCCGGCATCAAGCCCGTCCGCAAAGCTTTCGGTCAGGACTTCAGGAGGAACATCCTTCATCTGCTCGGCCAGTTCCTCAAGTCTTCTGGCTATCCTGTCGTTCGCATCGATCTTTACGACAGAAGCCTGCTTAACATTTACATTATACCCTTTGACAAAATTCGAGGCCAATACGGGTTCTCCTTATCAGACGATTATCTCGTCACCGCCTCCTCTGGAAATGACGATCTCACCGGCATCTTCAAGTTTGCGGATATTGTTTACTATCTTCTGCTGTGCATCTTCAACATCCTTCATACGCACAGGTCCCATGAATTCCATATCTTCCTTGATCATCTCAGCGAGACGCTGTGAAAGGTTGTGGAATACCTTGTTCTGAACCTCTTCGTTTGCACCTTTGAGTGAAAGTGAAAGTTCCGAATTCTCCACATCTCTGAGCACACGCTGCATAGAACGATCGTCCAAAAGAAGGATATCCTCGAATACGAACATCTTCTTTCTGATCTCATCGGCAAGCTCGGGATCTTCGATCCCCAGTATCTCCATGATATGCTTCTCTGTACCGCGGTCAGTTGAGTTAAGTATCTCAACAACCTGATCCACACCGCCGATCTGCGTGTAATCCTGATTCACAAGATTTGCAAGCTTACTCTCCAGTACTCTCTCAACTTCCTGTATTACATCAGGACTTGTTCTGTCCATGGTAGCGATACGTTTTGCAACATCAGCCTGCGCATCCTGCGGAAGTGCCGATAAAATGGCCGCTGCCTGATTTGATGAAAGATATGAAAGTATCAGTGCAATGGTCTGCGGATGTTCATCCTGTATAAACGAAAGAAGCTGTGAAGGATCTGTCTTTCTTACAAACTCGAAAGGCTTAACCTGAAGTGATGCCGTAAGTTTGCCTATAACATCGAGCGCCTTCTCAGCACCCAGCGCCTTCTCAAGAAGTTCCTTTGCATAGCCGATACCACCTTCTGCGATATACTGCTGCGCAAGACAGATCTCATAGAATTCATTAATGACATCGTCCTTGACCTGCGGTGATATGCTTCTTGTATTGGCTATCTCAAGAGTAAGATCTTCTATCTCCTCTTCCTTCAGATGTTTGAATACTGATGATGACATCTCGGGGCCGAGTGTTATCAGCAGTACCGCCGCTTTCTGTATGCCGCTCAGATTGTGATCTTCCTGGGCCATTTAACGCTAGTCTCCTGTATCAGATTGATTTGCTTACATATCCTCATTGAGCCAGTTGCGAAGCAGGTTCGCAGCTGCATCCGGATTATCCTCAACAAACTTTTCAACGATCTTTCTTGCCTCGGACTTATCTTCAACACCGATCTCCTCAAGTTCTTCCTGAGGTGTTGACTGGAGTATCTCATCGATGGATACTTCAGGCTCTGCTTCTTCCTGTCCTGCCTGATGCATGCTGCGGAAAATAACGAAGGCGAGCAGGCCCATGATAAGAACGATAAGTACCAGCGTGAGTATATCCGTAAGATCCATAGCGAGACCTACGTGGTCTATAAAGAAAGGCTCCTCGTAAGAAAGTATCGTTATGTTCTTAACTCCTATGCCTGTTGCAGTTGAAACAGCCTGTATCAGATCCGGATCAACTTCAAGCTTTGTACGCGCATCATTGTTTATCTTGTACTGCTCCCATGTGATGCCATCAAGCAGGCCCTGTTCCTTCACATCATCCTCACGAACCATCCTGTAAGTAAGTGTTGTTACAGAAAGTGAAGACTGATCGTATTTGATCGCACCGGCAGGGATCTGCTGCAGCATTGTCGACTCATCGGGAAGATAGTCATAAGACTCCTCTGTAACCGCTGAGCTGGAATACTGATTATCCTCATACTGATAGCTTGTCTCTGTATTGGAGTCAGTTCCGGGCTCTCCGGAAATACCGCCTTGATTGGTTGAATTATAGAGATCCTTGGATGCAAGCATTCCCTCTTCTCTGCCTTCGGGCGCCCAATAGAGATGATTTGCATTTTCGGTATAGCTGTTATCAAGTACAACATTAACAGCCGCATCGATCGATGAGAACTGATTTGTTGCTGTGAGAATACGGATGACCTCATCCCTCATGCTCTTTGAGACCTGTGCCTGAAGCGCATACTGGTTTGAAGCCGCACCATATGTGGAAGTCTCATTGGTACCTGCAAAAAGAAGATTTCCGTCAGTATCAAGAATGGTAACATTCTCTGTAGTGTCATTGCCGAGTGCTGTGGCTACGAAACGTGCCATTGCCTGAGCATTTTCGGCAGTACAAACATCCGACAATTCCAGCTGTACAGCCGCATATGATTCTTTGTTCTGTGATATAAGAGTTCCGTCTTCTTCCGGAATCTTTAACTGAACGTTTGCACTCTTAACAAAGCTGTAGGACTCGATTTCTTTTTTCATAAAGTCCTGCAGATAAACAATATATTTTTTCTGTGTATTGGATTCTGTTGTGAAGAAACCGCTGTCGGTAACATTCTGTATGGTCATTGCATCTGTGGTGATGCTGTTTGAACCGAGCAGCAGATTGGCTTTGGTATAGTCCTCGCGTTTAATGCTTATCTGAAGACCGTCTTCGCTGGTTATGTAAGCGATATCCTCCCCTTCAAGAAGATCGATGACCTCCTGAGCCTCCTTTGCACTTTCAGCAGTATGGATCCTAATATATTCAGGACGTGTAACCGCAAAAATAAGCACCGCGAAGGCAATTATCGTGGCGATGGCCAGACTTACTATGGTGATCTTCTGTCTGCGTGAGAACCTTTCCCACCATGCGATGAATTTGTTAGGAAGCGCACGAAACCATGCGACTATACGATCCACCATTTCCCCGGACTACCCCTTTTTTAGATCTGCATATTTATCAGAGTTCTGTATGACTCCATAAATGCATTCTTAACAGCTACCGTATACTGCAGGGATGTGGAAGCCTTCTGAAGTGCGACCGCCAGATCATGCGTACTGGTAGACTCACCTATTGCAAGTTTTATCTCCTCATCCTCAGCTTTGGAAAGATAACCGTTCGTTCTGTTCAGATTGTTCACCGCCGATTTGAAAATAGCGCCGAACATGTCATTATCTTCTGCCTCCCTTAACATGCTCCTGTCAGTCAGAGGCTCTATTGTCTTCAGATTATCAAGGAATACGCTAGTAGCTCCTACAGGCCCCATATCACATCACCCCTCTTAGCCTCTTGATGTAAGGCTTAAGCCGGTCGTCGCCATTGCCTTGCTGGCATTGAATACGGTGGCATTTGCCTCATACGCTCTTGATGCATCTATAAGGTTGGTCATTTCCGTAACGATATTTACATTCGGATATGTGACATAGCCATTCTCGTCGGCATCAGGATGAGCAGGATCATATACCATGTTCATCTGAGTCTTATTATCCTCATGAATATCAGTGATCTTTACGCCGTAACCTATCATATCGTCCGATACGACATCTCTTCTTCTCTGCGTCCTGCCCGATCCCACTACAGAATCAAGCACACGTCCGAAGTTCCTGTTATCGACCTCGGTCTCCTGCGTCGTAAATGTAACGATCTTTCTTCTGTAAGGTGTACCGTCAGCGGTACGTGTAGTATTTGCATTAGCCACATTTTCTGCGATCGTATCCATTCTGTAACGTTCTGCAGTAAGTCCGGTGGCTGATATATCAAAAGCCGTGAACATTCCCATAGCGATACCTCCCTAATTATGATGTCTTCATCGCAGCCAGCAGATTGCCGAATTCATTCTGCATGCAGGAGATAAGACTGTTGTAGGTCACTTGATTTTCAGCCAGATAAACATTTTCAGTATCGATATCAACATTGTTGCCATCGAGCCTGTAGCTGTGATCAAATGCATCCGTGTACACCCTAGGTTCAATTTTTGAAAGCTGCAGATTGTACACCCTCGCATCGAGATTGTCATATTCAACTTTATTGAGGACTCTGGCAAGTTCATCTTCAAAGGAAACATCCTGCCTCTTGTAACCGGGTGTGTCTGCATTGGCGATATTGTTGGAGATCGCCTGATTGCGAAGCCAGGCCGCATCAGCAGCCTTATCCAGCACATTTATATAGTCATAAACATTAGCGTTGACCATAGTGCGCCTTCCTTTCCGAAAACAGCCTTACGCGTAAAAAAACACGGCAGCTCTCTTCTGATCCAAGCCTCCATGCCCTTACGATCACAAATCCTCTGCGATCCGTTCTGGTAATTCTATTAGTATATATCGGATCGTTTTATGATGTTATGTATACCATTATAAATATTTTTTATGAAATTACAAGGAATATTTCCAAATGGAGTGGGATAAAACCACAGTTTCCACTAGATGTGGTGTGGCTATCCCACTCAAAAGATCTAAAAGAATGATTACCGGTCTTTCTCGTCTCCGGCAGCTTCATAGATAAGTGTATTGATGACTTTTATTTCTGTTCCGAGCACTCCGCGTGATCTTGTCTCAAAGACTCCGGCACCGGCCATTTTCTTGACAGCATTGACGAGACTGGTCCTGGAGATGCCGCTTTCTTCCGAAAGTCTGGTGAGATTTACAACGCCTTCTCCGTTTTCATCGAGTTTTGAAAGGATGGCTCTTACCGAATCCATTTCTGAACGGCTGGTCGCAGATATAACATCATTGACGGTCTTCTCCATCAGATCGCTTTCCTTGCTCTCCTCGCTGATAGCTCTCATCATCTCGAGTCCGACAACGGTAGCCGCATATTCGGAAAGGATTATGTCGTCAATATCATATGCATCGTTCTCTCTGTAAATGAAGAGCGTTCCGAGCCTTTCTCCGCCTATAAAGATAGGCGTGATCATCGCACGATAGAATGCTGTGTCTCCGCCGGGCCTGTCACCCATTCTTCTGTCATAGCCCTGTGCGGTCTTCCAGGAAAAGCCAAGAGCCAGAAGCCCTGCATTCTCCTGAGTAGAAAGAATGGAGAGAAATCTTTCGTTCAGAGCCTCATCAACAAATGAACCGACTTCATATTTAAGAAGTTCTTCGATCCTTTTTACATTCCCGGCTTCACATACGCCGAGTATCTTTCCTTTTTTACTGATCACCAGAGCGTCGGAATACAGTGTCGCTGTGATGACTCTGCATATATCGGTAAATGCCACCTTGGTAGAGACATTGTTATGCAGAAGGTTTTCGATCTTTCTTGTTCTGTCAAGCAGGTTTATACCGGCCATTACTCACTCCTCTGTCGCTTCCTTTTTGTCTTCCATGTATCCGCATGCAGTATCCATGCATACGAGATGAGTTCCTTTTTCCACCAGTGTTCCCCCGCATCGCGGGCATTTCTTTTCTACAGGTTTATTCCAGCTCATAAAATCACATTCGGGAATATTCTCGCAGCCGAAATATCTCCTGCCTTTCTTTGTCATCCTGATAACGATCTCGCCACTGCACTTCGGGCACTTTACGCCGATCTTCTCATAATACGGTTTGGTGTTCCTGCACTCGGGGAATCCCGGACATGCAAGGAATCTTCCGTGAGGGCCGTATTTGATGACCATCATTCTGCCGCAGTTTTCACATACGACATCGGACTCCTCATCCTTGATCTCAATATGGGCAAGTTCTTCTTCTGCTTTCTGTACTGCAGAATCCAGATCAGGATAGAAGTTCTCTATTATTGTCTTCCACTTTATATTGCCTTCTTCAACTCCGTCAAGCATGCTTTCCATGTTGGCGGTAAATTTCGTATCAACTATTGCAGGGAACTCATCTGTCATTACACGATTGACTACTTCACCGAGTTCCGAAACAAACAGATTTTTATTTTCCTTCAGCACATAACGTCTTGCCAGTATGGTCGAAATGGTAGGTGCATAAGTTGAAGGTCTTCCTATACCCGCTTCCTCAAGAGCCCTTACAAGACTAGCTTCAGTATAATGTGCGGGAGGCTGGGTGAAATGCTGTTTCTTTTCAAGCGCCTCAAATTTGATCGTACTGTTCTCGTCTATCTCGTTTATAAGAAAGGCATTCTCGGCTTTGCCGTTGTCATTGTCTCTCTCTTCATCCGCATAGACTTTCATAAAGCCTTCACTCTTCAGCGCTGAAGCCGATGCAGTAAACATCACGCCCTTTGCTTCGAGCTTAACGGAGAGTGTATCGAAAACGGCCGGCGCCATACGGCTCGCCGTGAACCTCTTCCATATAAGATTGTACAGCCTGTACTGATCTCTTGTAAGGTCATCTTTAACCTTTTCGGGAATATTATTTATATCAGTAGGTCTTATTGCCTCATGTGCATCCTGGATCTTCTTTTCATCCTTTGACTTACCCTTGTCGTCAGATGCGGCAATATTCTGTGCTCCGTAGTGCTCAGAGATAAATGCCTCAGCCATTTCCTTTGCGTAATCAGAGATTCTTGTCGAATCGGTACGCAGATATGAAATAAGAGCTACTGTACCCTGGCCCTTTATCTGAACACCCTCATACAGCTGCTGCGCGATCTGCATGGTCTTTCTTGTAGAAAAATTAAGTGTCTTACTTGCTTCCTGCTGAAGCGTTGAAGTTGTGAAAGGAAGAGGTGCCTTTCTGTTTCTTGTACCCTTCCTGCTTTCTTTGATATTGAAATGTGCTCCGTTAAGGAGTTTCTCTATCCTGTTAGCCTCAGCCTCGGAATCTATAGTCTTCTTGCCATTCTCATCTGCGTAAAAATGTGCAGTGAATGCCTTTTTCTTTCCTTCTGGTATAAGCCTTGCATCAACACTCCAGTATTCACTGGGTATAAATGCATCTATATCTGCCTCTCTGTCGCAGATCATCCTGAGCGCCACACTCTGTACGCGTCCTGCGGAAAGACCTCTCTTTATCTTGGACCAGAGAAGCGGAGAGATGCGGTATCCCACCATTCTGTCCAGAACACGACGTGCCTGTTGTGCATCCACAAGATTCATATCTATTTCTCTTGCGTTTTTTAAAGACTCTTTGACCGCATTCTTTGTGATCTCGTTGAAGCTTATCCTTTCAACCTTCTTTTCGGAAAGCTTCAGTGCCTCATATAAATGCCAGCTGATCGCCTCTCCCTCACGGTCCGGGTCGGTTGCAAGATATATCTTATCGGCTTTCTTAACTTCCTTTCTGAGCTTGGCGAGTATCTCTCCCTTACCCCTTATGGTTATATATCTGGGCTCGTAGTCATGGTCAACATCTATGCCCATCTGCGATTTCGGCAGATCACGCACATGCCCCTGACTGGCAACTACTTCATAATTAGAACCAAGAAATTTTTTTATAGTCTTCACCTTCGCAGGCGACTCAACTATCACAAGATTCTTAGCCATACTTTTAGGAAATCCCCCTTTATTGCACATTTATCAAGTTGTTCATACATCTCAATCAGCCGCAGACAACTATATCATAAAAATCTAAAATGTCAAATAGTCTTTTGAATTTAATACACAGAATGACCGCCAAAGACGGTCATCCGTGTCAGTTTATATCTGACTCGAATGACCGTCATGATCATAAAATACTTATGTAAACTAGTTTATTCTGCTGACACTATATAATAGTAAACAGGCTGTCCGCCTTCAGCGACCTCAACATCTATATCGGGATATTTCTCTACGACTTTTTCCTTCATTGCTTCAGCATCAGCTTCAGACACATCGCTTCCGTAGTATATGCTGATCACTTCAGTCGAATCATCTTTGATCTTCTCAAGCATACCAAGCATTACTTCAGTAATATCCTTACCGTCTGCAAGTATGCCGCCATCACCTACAGCCATGAAGTCACCTTCATGTATCTCTATACCATCTATGCTCGTATCCCTTACAGCATAAGTGATCTCACCTGTCTTAACCTCACCTACAGCTTCAGTCATCGCAGCCTTGTTGCTTTCGATATCAGCATCTGTCACATAAGCGATAAGAGCCGTGATACCCTGCGGAATGGTCTTTGAGGGAATGACTATGATATTCTTATCCTCGCAAAGTTTTCCGGCCTGCTCGGCAGCCATAATGATATTCTTATTATTCGGCAGCACAAATACATTCTTTGCATTCACGGATGAAACAGCCGTAAGTATGTCATCTGTGCTGGGATTCATTGTCTGACCGCCTTCGATCACGGCATCTGCACCAAGATTCTTAAATATCTCGGATATTCCCGCACCGGCTGCCACGGTAACAAAACCTGTTTCCTTCTCGGGTTCTGCAGGCGCCTGCTTTACGGGTTCTTCAACTTTTTTTACTTCTTCCTTATTTTCAGTCTTTTCCTGCTTTGCCTTGCGACTGCGCCTTCTGTTCACAACAGTAACATCAAGCAGTTCACCAAAGCTCACCGCCTTCTGAAGCACCATACCGGGATCATTTGTATTGACCGCGATATTTACAGTCTTTCCGTCAACAGTAACAGCCTCTCCGCTGCCGATACCTCTTAAGAATCTTAAGATGTCCTTTTCTTCCGGCGAACTTGCATTTCTGTCAAAAAGCACTGCGACTGTTGTATGATAAAGATAGCCTGTATGCGCTTCCTCTATTTCTTCAAATTTTCTGGTCTCTCCGGCCTTGGTTTCAGTTTCCTCATCCAGAGTAAACTCAATCCCCTTGCCCATAAGGCCATCATAGAAGCCTTCAAGTATGGCAATGAGTCCTGCTCCGCCCGAATCAACTACACCTGCCTCCTTAAGCACGGGAAGCATATCAGGTGTCTGGTCAAGAACCTTCTTTGCATGTTCCTTAACCTGAACTATCAGTTCTTCGATATCGGTGCCGCCATTTTCATAATAGGAACGGGTCTTCTCACCCATAGCCTTTGCAACGGTGAGGATCGTGCCTTCCTTAGGCTGCATTACAGCCTTGTAAGCAGTTTCGACAGCCTTTTCAGCGGCTGCGCTCACTGCAGCGACATCTATCTCATCATAATTCTTTGCAACTTTTGTGAAGCCTCTGAAAAGCTGGCTTAAAATAACACCGGAATTTCCTCTTGCTCCGCGAAGAGAACCTGATGAAACAGCCTTGCAGAAATCCTGCATGCTCGGATCTTTAAGTTCATGTACTTCTTTAGCCGCTGACATAACAGTCAGCGTCATATTTGTTCCTGTATCACCATCAGGCACAGGGAAAACGTTGAGCTCATTGATATGTTCCTTCTGGAGCTCGAGATTCTTGGCACCCGCAAGAAACATTTTTGAAAGCAGTTCCGGGGTTAAAACGGTAATACTCACAGAGATGACTCCTCCTTAATCGATCACTCTCACACCTTCTACATAGATATTGATCTTCTCAACCTCTAATCCGGTGTATTCCTCAATCTTGTATTTAACACTGCTTATAAGATTCTCGGTCACTGCAAGTATACTTACTCCGTAAGCGACTATCACATGAAAATCAAGTATAAGCTTTCCCCCCGATGAACGGACGCTGATACCATGGTTCACACTGTCTTTTTTCAGTATTCTCACAAGGCCGTCCTTAACATTTACGGATGCCATGCCGACAATACCGAAGCATTCATTTGCTATGCTTCCTGCATACTTTGCGATAACATCATTGTTTATCTGTATGCTTCCCATGTGTGTATCAATGGAACTGTTCATGCGCTATCCTCCCTTTCATTATTTATAGACAACAAATCGATTATAAGATATTTCAAAATCGTTTGCAATAAACTTAAAATCTTTTAAGCAAAAAAAAGCCTTGCAAAGCATCACTTCTTTTGTTAGAATTACAACGTTGCGGAAAAACCGCGTGTTAACGTAAATTATTCTGTAAAGAAAATAAGTATGAAAAAGGGAGGTGAGAAGCATGGCAAAGTGTGATGTCTGCGGAAAGGGTCTTCACTTCGGGAATAATGTCAGCCATTCTCACAGAAGATCTAACCACATATGGAAAGCTAACATAAAGAATGTAAAGTGCATCGTTAACGGTACACCCAAGCGTCTTCATGTTTGCACAACATGCTTAAAGAGCGGCTCAGTAGAGAGAGCATAATCTCTTTCTTCATAAATAGTCGGAAGCATAAAAAAAATCCTTTTAAAGGATTTTTTTTATTGCTTATGCCCTTTTCGAACTGAGGCCGAATATATCGCATAAGCTCTCATACTCTTCTTTTATCTTGATTATGATCTCCTTATCGCCGCACATATTATCAGGATGATAAATACGGCAGAGATCTTTATATCTTTTCCTTAAGGCAACGGCACTGTTTACACCTCTGAAGAAAACACCTTCTTTATATGCATCACGCGATCCGCTGCTTTGATGAACTGCCTCTTCTCTCATCTGTCTGAGCAGTTCCTTCTGCCTGTCTATATCGGCATACTTAAGTCTTATCTGCTCCTTATCGCTTTCAAGCATCGAGTAAGCATGCTCGATTATCTTCCTGCGCCTGTCAAGCATTCTCTTATCCTCTTTAAGGCGCTTGCGTTCATATTCAGCAGATTCCTGAAGTGCTTTTATCCTGGACGACATGATCGCCGTTTCTCTGGATAGCTGCCTCTTTTCTTCAGAAAGCTTTTTTTCCTCTTCTTCCAGTTTCTTCCGGACACGATCAAGTTCAGACCTCTCTTCCGAAAGTTTAACTTTCTCGGCAAAGAGTCTGCGCTTCAATTCTGCTGCAGCTTCATCTTTTATCTCGATCTCCTGCAGTTCCGGTTCTTCCTTATGGGACAGAAACATGGATTAAGCTTTCTTCTCCTCTTCATTCTTCTCGGGGAATGCGGCTGCCTTTGCCTCTTCCGCGTCAGCAGTCACAGCCTTTCTGGCCTTGATCTTGTCTATAACCTCAGGGATAAGGTCAACGATCTTGCTCACTGAATCAGCATTTTTCACGCTTAAGATACGCGCATGTCCATCCTGGACCATGAGTACTGCCGATGCCGTAAGCTTGGCATTCATTCCGCCTGCTCCTGAATTCTTCTTGTCTCTTCCGACAGCTCCCGCAGCCACACCAAATGAAACATCCACAAGAGGGATGATCACAGTGTCTCCTACCTTTACAGGCTCGCCTACAACTGTCTTACTGCTGATGAGACGATCCATGTTTTTAAGAAGCGAATCCGTCACATTTGTGATATTGTTATCTGTCATTACTGTTTATCCTCCCGCTTAAGCAGTCTTATCAGTTTTCTGAGTTTTTTATCTTTATAAAGGAATAATCCATGCCACAGTATCGGCCACAGGATAAATCTTCCCTTTATCACTGCATCGGCTTCAACCTTCGATTCATCATCCTGCACTGCATCAAGTGTAATGCGCCCCTTTATCCTTTCCGTAAACGGAAGACACACCGCATAAGTCTGATACATAAGTGCAACCGTTGCAGGATCATCACTTGCAAAATCTATGCTTGCATCAAATCTTTTCGGTATCAGAGGTTTAAGGATACCGGCAAGCCTTTTCTTTAACATTTCAACTGTTTCAGCAGTTCCCTTGCTGTTCAGTATCCTGTCATAATAATCGTAGAGCCCGATATATTCATCAACCTTTGATGCTGCTTTTTCAGCAAATTCATCAGCGTTAAAAGGTATGTCGGTCAGAAGATCCTCCAGCTTATCAAAGAAGTGTTCCATCCATTCAATGAAAGTCGGTTTCTTTATCTTCCTGCGCTTTTTCTTCTTTTGATCTTTTTGTTTTTTTATACTTTCTGAAGGCTTATCTTTTTCCGCGACATCAGAAGTCTTAGGTTCATCAGTGCTTTCGGATGTGACTTGCGGCTCGTACTCTTCAAAATCATCACTGCTTATAAACTCAGTGTCATCGTCAGATTCTTTATTCTTGTCCGGCCGTTTATAAACCTTAATGCCGCATACTCTTGCCACAACCGTCAGTTCGGATTTCAGTCCGTAATCAACCGTAACATGCAGCACATGCAGGAACCAGTGCACCACAGCTTTAGCTTTGAACTCACCCCTGTTATCCGCCTTGATGACATACCCGAACGGATAAAAGCATACTAACAGAAGTATAAGTAAGAGCAAGCCCAGTATAGATGCCAGTACTATGCCGATTATCTTTAATACAGTAAGAAATATGGTCATATGTCAAAATGCTCTAATGCGGCATTTGCAAGATAACGCAGAGCCGTATCATAATCCTCCGTAATTCCCACCGCATGAATATGCCTGGCAGCATAATAAGGCTTGGAGAGCTCTGCGGATTCAATAGCTTCGGGAAGACCTGTCTCGGGATTCTGTCTTATCACATATAATCCCTTCGGACACTCCCCTTTCTGGAAGCGTTCGCATATCTCCATTTTCCTGTCTCTTAACCCGGGGCTTATATACAGAAAAGGATCAAGATCTACCATCAGTTCCCCCAGAGTCTTGCACGATACAGGCTCTGATAATATGCATAAGCCTTCTCGAGCATGGTTTTTTCATTTGCAAACTTAAGAAGATGCACGGCTTCATGATACTTGTAATAACCAGAATCCATAAAATACTCTTCCCGCTGAGGCTTGGAAAAATAGCTTTTCCCACGCATAAGATACCAGTGGACTTCTTTCTCCACCGTATCTTCAGGTACGGAAAAACTGTATTCACTCCTGCCGATATAATTCATAATAACTGCATCGGCGCCGCTCTCTTCCTTAACTTCACGGAGAGCCGTCTGAGGATATACTTCCCCCTCTTCAACGGTTCCCTTCGGAAGAACCCAACCTTCATACCGGTTTCTGTAATTCTTATACAGGAGAAGTATCTTCCCCCTGAACACGACCACACCGCCGCAGCTGACTGCCTCTATCATTTCGCAGCTCCTTTCGACGCGCACACTTGATATCGATTATATCCTGTTTTATGTAAATGTGCAATTTTTAATAAGGGGCCAAAAGTATAAAATCCGGATCGAGCTTGCTTGATCCGGATTTTAACCTTGGGCCCCGCAAAACATGAGGAAGCAGCAATTTTCTTGAAAAGCAAGGAAATTAGCGGATTCCGAAGTAATCCAAAATTACAAATTTCGAGTAGGGAAGATGAAATCGCACCCTACTCGCCGCGCGGTCTGCGCAAAAAAAAGGACAGCACATAATGTGCTGTCCCATAAGGATAATCATATTCTGAGGTCAGATCAGAACTTGCCTGCTGCTGCAGCTTCCTCGATAGAAACGGCTGTAGAAACAGTCATACCTACCATCGGGTTGTTGCCGGCACCTATAAGTCCCATCATCTCAACGTGAGCGGGAACTGATGAAGAACCAGCGAACTGTGCATCTGAATGCATACGGCCCATAGTATCAGTCATACCGTAAGAAGCAGGACCTGCTGCCATATTATCGGGATGAAGAGTTCTTCCGGTACCGCCGCCTGAAGCAACTGAGAAGTACTTCTTGCCTGCTTCAACTCTTTCCTTCTTGTATGTTCCTGCAACGGGATGCTGGAATCTTGTAGGATTGGTTGAGTTACC